>ENA-OQHL01001764-OQHL01001764.1-human-gut-metagenome-genome-assembly--contig:-NODE-1764-length-10240-cov-3.108573_pt1 | contig 10240 bp, 12 predicted proteins | sample MGYA00242565_ERZ504723 | MGnify/ENA primary metagenome ERZ504723 (study PRJEB26092, sample SAMD00036211) | human gut metagenome | host: Homo sapiens | study: EMG produced TPA metagenomics assembly of...
ACCAGTCCGTCAGACGGGAAATCATTGCGCACAATCTGCTCCGAAAACCATGCAACTTCCTCTTCGATAGATGCACGGTCAGTAAGATGATGCTCGACCACCTCAAATCCTTGTTTTTCCAGCCAGTTTAACTGCTGCATTCTCGAATTTTCAAACTCTGCACCATCTGCTTTTACCAGTGTAAACGCAAAAAACTTCACATTTCTTCTCGCTGTGATCGCATTGTTCAGCTGACGCACCGAACCACTGCACAGATTCCTCGGATTCTTATATCTTGCATCTACATCCTCAATCTGCTCGTTGATACGCTCAAAATCCTTATATCCAATCACGGCTTCCCCACGCAGGATCAGTTCTCCCTGATACGGGATCTGAAGAGGAAGATTGCGAAATACCTTCGCATTGTTGGTGATGACTTCTCCCACCTCTCCATTTCCTCTTGTGACCGCTTTTTGAAGCCGCCCGTTCTGATATGTCAGAACGATCGTCAGTCCGTCCATCTTCCAGGAGATCACGGCCTTTTGCTCTCCTAAAAATGATTTCAGCTGTTCCACGTCTTTTGTCTTATCCAGTGAGAGCATCGGTTTTTCATGCCGCTCCTTCGGCAGCTCACTGAGCACCTCATATCCCACATTAACCGTAGGACTGGATGCAAGAGTCGTCCCCAGCTCCCGCTCCCAGTCCTTCCAGTTCGTCATATAATCTGTCATACTCATAGTTGCTCATGATCTCCGTGTCTTCCTGCTCATATGCACGTCTGGCACGGTTCAGAAGTTCTACGAGTTCCTGCATTCTTTTCTTTTTTGCTCCATATTTAGAGTCCCTTTACTTTTTATATCACAGTTTCATTGGAAGAATCCTTAATCTGATCATACAATTCATTCAATTCTGCATCTGTCAGCTTCCGGTATTCTCCCTCTTTCAGACGCCCCAGATGGATATTCATGATCCTCACCCGGATCAGCTCTCTCACCTGATATCCAAGTGCCTCACACATTCTGCGTATCTGGCGGTTCAGCCCCTGTGTCAAAATGATCGAAAATGTATATTTTCCGATTTTTTCTACTTTACACGGACGTGTCACCGTATCTAAGATCGGTACACCGGATGCCATTTTTTCCAGAAACTCCTGCGTGATCTCTTTATCCACCGTCACCTTATACTCTTTCTCATGGCGGTTTCCCGCACGCATCATCTTATTGATGATATCACCGTTGTTGGTCATCAGAAGCAGTCCTTTAGAGTCCTTATCCAGACGCCCTACATACGTGATCCGGATCGGGTAATCCAGAAAACGCACAATACTGTTTCTTTCCCTGCGCTCTTCTGTACAGACGATTCCCGCCGGTTTGTTCACTGCCAGCACGACCATCTCATCCTGCTTTGAAACTACTTTCTTTCCGACTTTTACGACCTGCCCCGGAACAATCTTCATTCCGGTCTGTGCACGCTTTCCGTCCACACTCACCCGGCCGCTCTCGATCAGCCTGTCCGCTTCTCTGCGGGAACATACCCCAGCTTCGCTTAAATATTTATTCAGGCGAACCTCTTCCTTCGTCTTTTGATATTCCTGCAAAATCCGATTATTCATTGCTCAATACCCCGCTTATATTATTGTCCTGTAAAAATATGTTGGCACTGTATAAAAACAATGTATCTGTAATTTCATACGTATCCATAATATCCCCGATCGTACCGGAATAATACCTCGGATCTACCATCACGATCTCCCGGAAATACGGTGTAAGGAACGGAACAAATGAATTCGCATAAGAATCTTTGATCAGTAAAAGTCTTCGATTGCTCTCCGATACCGTGCGGATATCCACTACAGAAAAGTTGCCTCCCAGGTACACTGCATATTTATCTCTGCTGTTTAATTTCGATGAATCATACAAAGACGCTGTTTTCTTCTGCTCATCCACATAGTTGACGACAACATCATTGTCTTCTGTCTTTGGTACATAAATATCAATCTGCTCTTTCTCATTCAGACGGCATCCGCTCTTAGATGCCAATGAACCATTAAAATCCGTTGTGATCGGATAAGAAGCATATTCTGTCTCCTGTTCTTCCAGGTTCAACGTCCTGGCTGCTTCCTGAAAAACGTAGTATGCCCCTTTTGCCGTCCAGTGATGGTCTGTTTTATAATAAATCTTCTCATCACTGTGTCTGGTCAATGGCTTTACCGCATCGATCCACTGTACACTGTCCCCCAGTTCTTTTTTCACCTGTGCGATATACTGGCTCTGATCGGCAACTGTAGCGGTAAACGGAAGCCTGTCGCTTAAAATATTCGCCGCATCCGGAACTAACAGCATATTCACCGGAATATCAGAATATTTCTGACTAAAACTCTGGATGGCTTTCATATTTGCTTTCAATACATCCTGATCGGGAACTGCAATGTCTTCCAAAAGCTGTCCTTTTTTCCCGATAAAAACACCATTTTCCTCTTTACTTCCTGCCAGTCTGCTGAATCCGACTTTCAGACTGCGCCACATATTTCTTCCCATAAACTGATCGACCTGATACTTCTCATACTGATCCATATAGCTCCCGGAAGTAACCGCGCTGACTGAAAGCTCCGGCTTTTGCTGTAATCCGCGGTTTTCCTCTTCTGAGATTTTTTTTGACGGAAGGAGCAGATTGATGATCCCGATCCCGAATACACAGATAAGGAATCCGATTCCGATCACATATTCGATTCTTTTTCTTTTCCTTGTTTTCTTCTTTCTGACATATGCTCACCTAAAATCTAAAATATAAAAACGGATTAAATGACTGTGTCACCAGAAATGCCAGCGAAAGTGCAAACATGACCAGATACATCACACCTGTCATTGTATATTTTCCAACTCTGCTTCCAGGAGCCCTCTGAATATTTCTCATCAGTCTGTATCCAATGGAGGAGGATCCCAGCACTGCCATCAGATAGATCAGCCAGTTGGAGAGCAGATAAAACCAGCCCAGCTTGTCCATAAGCCCGCTGGCACCGATTCCAAACATCACACCTACATACTTCAGGGCATAACCAAGTGACGGGCTAAAGAACAGTACCCATCCGATCAGTATCAGCACCATCGCATAAATATGCCGTACTGCACCCGGCCACTTTTCCACATATTGTCCCCATACAAATTTTTCCAGAATCAATATAATTCCATAATACAGTCCCCATGCGACAAAATTCCATGCCGCACCATGCCAGAATCCGGTCAGCATCCAGACGATCAGAAGATTGGTGATCGTTCTGGAATCTCCTTTGCGGTTTCCTCCCAGTGGAATATACACATACTCACGGAACCAGGTACTCAGAGATATATGCCATCTTCTCCAGAATTCTGTCACACTCGTAGATACATACGGGTAATGGAAGTTCTCCAAAAACTCAAATCCGAACATCTTTCCAAGACCGATCGCCATATCCGAATATCCGCCGAAATCAAAATAAATCTGAAATGCATAAGAAATACATCCGATCCACGCGGTCATCACCGAATAGCTGCCCAGATGCATCGCTGCGATCTGCTCAAAAACCGCTCCTGTCGTATTTGCAAGAATACCTTTTTGGCAAGTCCCCGCATAAAATACATGGCTCCCTGTCCAAACTTGGTCAGGTTCATGGACCTGTGCTCCAACTGCTCCTCAATATCCACGTACCGCACGATCGGTCCTGCGATCAGCTGCGGGAACATAGAAATATAAAGTGCAAAATACATCAGCTTTTTCTGCGGCTTTACCTCCCCCCGATATACATCGATAATGTAGGAAAGCGCCTGAAATGTATAAAAAGAAATCCCGATCGGAAGCGGCAGTTCTCTGTATGGAATATCAAACGGAAGAACTGCATTCACGGATTCCATCAAAAAGCCGTAATATTTGAAAAAGCCAAGAAGCAGCAGGTTTACAACCACCGCAAAAATCAGACTGTTTCGTTTTTTTCTGTCATCATCTGCCTTTTCGGCAATATCCAGACCGCACACATAGTTCAGACAAATGGATAGAATCATCAAAATGACATAAACAGGCTCTCCCCATGCATAAAAGAAAAGGCTTGCGATCAGCATGACCAGATTCTTGAACCGATACGGAACAAGAAAATATACTGCCAGTACAATCGGCAGAAATACAAATAAAAATGTTATACTGCTAAACAGCATCTTTTGTTCCCCCTGCGTTTCTATAAACTTTTTGAAAAAACAGACTTATAAGTCTCTGCTTTTGGAGAGACTGCGTAAAATACGAACTTCCCTCTTACAGAAATCTGAGCTTCATCCAAAAGCTGCATCTGGTCAGGCGCATAACCGTCAAAGTCATTCCTTCTGTTCGCACGGCGCTGTTCTACAGCTGCCTTTACCTCTTCTGCCTGTTCCGTGGTCTTTGTTTTGACCAGTAAGATCTCCTGTGCTGACATACTGGATTCTGCCGTGTAGAGCATTACACCTTCATAATCTGCACTGTTGAGCCCATAATAACGCTTCAGCCCCTGCACTCCTGCCTTTTTCATAGCCTTCGTATCCAGAGATGCCTCTACTTTTTTCTCTACCGCAGCAAAGCTCTTCGTACTGCCGCTGGTGAAAATCAATAACAGTGCCACGTAAACAACGATCACTGCCACCAGTGCATACTTGATCACCACTGTTTTTTTGAGATTTTTTATCTTATCTGTCATAAAGTTGCTACCTCCGCCATACGTTTGAGCCAGATTGGATAAAAATCCGCCTTGAAATGAATTCCATCCTCTTCATAATAAGTATCTGAAACCAGCGAAGTATTATCTAAAAATGCAATCTGATTCTCATCACACATCTTCTGCAGTGCCGCATTGTACTCCGGAATCTTCTGAAATACAGGCTTTTCTTCCTGCTTCGCCGCACTGACCGGGAAGATAGAATTCACATACAAAGTTGTATCCGGCAAATTTTTTACGCAGCTGGTCGATCACTGCTTTATACTCTTTGATAAATAAATCCGTATCCCCATTTGTTGCAATCACGTCATTCATCCCATAGGAAAGAAAAATAACCTGAGGGTTAATGTCTGCCACTGTTTTTATCTGATCATCCAGCTCATCCAATTCTACTCCGATCTTGGCAACCACACTGGATGCATTCAAAAGATCATACTCTGTAAATGCCTCAGAAATCGAATCTCCCATCACGACCGAACTGGAAAATAAGCTCTTATAGTTGATCTCACCACTTGCTTCCTGACTTTCCAGCTTGTCTTTCGTGTCCAGCTTGTTGATCTTTTTTTCAATATCTTTTACATTTTCTTTTTCTGTCGCTTTTATGATCGCAAGTCCCTCCTTCGTATCCACTGTTTCAGCGGAAAAATAGCTGATTCCTTCCGCGATCAGGGTAACTGCAGCAAGCACTGCGACTGCACCGGCTCCGATTATCACATGTTTTTTTTTCTGTCTCTTCATCCGTATCTTTTGTCCCCTTATTCTTACCATCTTATCTTATTTTATAATACGTTTTCCATGCTTAAAAGTCAACGTTCCTGATGATAGATTCTCTCGCTGATCTCTTGCATTTTCATGTCGATCGTATGGAGCTGTTCTGCGCAGATTCCCAGATCTTCTGAAGCAGAATCCGGAAATCCGTCCGTCTGTTTCTTATAATACAGTTTATGTTCTATACTTGCCCAAAAATCCATCGCGATCGTACGCATCTGCACTTCTACCTTCATCGGTTTTTTCTCATTCATAAAAAATACCGGTACTTCCAAAATCAGATGCAGACTTCTGTAACCGTTTGGTTTGGATTCTTGATATAGTACCTTTCTCTCGATCAGTCTGATATCATCCTGCTCACATAATTTTTTTCGCAAGCGTATAGATATCTTTCGGAAAACAGCAGATCACATCGGATACCTGCAATATCACAGATATTTTCTTCTATGGCCTGTATCACTGATCTCTATATTTTTTCTTTTCATCTTCTCCAGGATACTAATCGGTTTCTTGATTCTGCTTTCAATTGATAAGATTGGATTCTGATCAGAATTGATCGATAATTCGTGATTCAACACTTCAAATTTTGTCTAACTTCCAGCAGTGCACACTGATACTGCATGATCAGCTTCTGAAACGGCATCGCTGATTCTAAAAGCCTCTCCGGTTCTTTCAACTCTGTCAATTCTTCAAATTTCATTTCTTCCATATTAACTGCCCTTCTCTTCTGTACTGATTCCATATAAAATAATATCCAATAACTCTGATATCTTCAGATTATGTTCTTCTATAAATCGGGAAAAATCTCCTGTACGGCTTGCTTTATTCTGGTAATATCCATTGTACATATTCTGAAACAGACTCAGATATTCTACTGCCATTTCCATACTGATTCCCTCTCTTAAACGAATCTTGGACAGCAAATGCCGGTATTGCTCTCTTATATAGGCATCATATCTTTCCATCACACCAAAAAGTGCTTCTTTTAAATGCTCTGCCTGATATAACATCACATTAAAAAATATATTTCTGTCATACGGATTTTCGCAAAAAACACTTCCCGTCTCTCCAAAAAAATACGGATTTCTTCCCTTGCTGTCTTTGCCTCTTCTTTCCCTTCCTCCAGATAACTCATCAACTTTTCGAAGCTTTTCTTCACACAGTACAGATATAGCTCATCTTTATTTTTAAAATTATGGTAGATCAGCCCTTTTGCAATCTGATACTTACCGCATATCGCATTCAGCGAAACCGCATCGTAAGATCTGCTTCCAAACTCGATCGTAGCTGCATGTACAATTTTTTCACAAGTCTGTTTTGTCTTTTCTTCTTTTTTCATGCTGTTATCCTTTCTTTTTGACTACACAGTCTATAATAGGATACTATACAATTTTCTTACAATCAATATTTTTGCCTGTGTTTTTTTCTCTTTTTTATGGTATGATAGAGAAATCAATACTTATATTTTTTATCAGGAGGACATCCTTATGATCGCGTTAAAACTGACGAATGTCAAAGCCTGTATGTCTCATCTTCTTCTGATGGACACCTTCGATTCATTCCTTCTGATCGAAGGAGAGATCATGACATTCAATACGTTCAAAATAGACGGTTTTATTCAAAAAAACTTTTATACTTCTGAAGAACTGGAACAAATGGGCACACTCCCTGAATACGCTTACTGGAAGCAGCTTCGGGAATACTGCTTCTCCCTGATCAAAGGGAAAAAGACTCCGCTTGGATTTCGTTTTGTATTCAGTCTGTCTCCGAAAAATATTGCCCGCCTTATCGAGCAAAATGAACTCGGCCTGAATGCCGATGACATTCAGGGACTCTATTTGAATCTCCGCTATGATTCCACCGGACTTCAATGCATTACCGGTACATCTTTCAAATCCTTCTCCATGGACAAGTCGCTGGAACACGCCTGGGACAACATGGTACAGAAGTTTTTCCAGAAAAAAGGATTGGATTTCGAAATTTTGTAATCTGTAATTTTAGTTCAACGAATACCATTATATAAGACAGATCCACATTTTAATCTTAAAAATTATGGAAGTTTTTCTTAAGATTACAAAGTGATTTTATTGCCTTTTTCGTAAATGACATCTACGGTTTCATCAACTGGCATCGGATGGGACAAAGACAGGGAAGCGAAGCTTTCTAAACAATATAAAAGGGAGTCCGAAAAAGAAATGGTTCTAATCCCTTTCTTTTTCGGACTCCCTATATTTTTTTATTTTGTCAAAAGCATCATAATCTGATTACTTCTCTGTACAAATGCTGTCATCTCTTGTGGACTCAGTGGTTTGTGGGCAAGCAGCGCCAGATCATACAGCTGCTTACAGATCAGCTCTACATTCTCACCTTCTTTGTTCTCTACCACATACTGCACCAGTGGATGATCTGCATTCAGGATCAAGGACGCCTGTCCGCCGAACATACCGGTATCCATACCACCCATTCCATACATCTTCATCATCTCTTCCATACGTCTAGACTCTTCAGACAACACGGCCATGGAAGCAATATTCTCATCTTTTAATTTTTCTACTTTGACATCCAGTTTCTCATTATTCAGCACTTTTCTGAAGATTTCTGTCAGACTGTCTGCATTCTTCTGGAATGTCTCTTTTTCTTCTTCTGCAACTTCTGCTTTCAGAGACTCATGAACATCTGCATCGATTCTCTGGAATTTTACATTGTCATGCTTCTGCTCCAGATAGGTAATGAATGCAGAATCAATATTATGTGCCAGGATCACTGCATCCTGCCCCTGCTCTTTGAACATATTGATGTACTGACTCTGCTGCTGTTCATTCGTCACGTAGAAAATATTAGTCTTTGGTGTCTCTTTCGTCTCTTCTGAATCCGTTGTCTCCTCTGCCTTTGTCTCTTCTGCTGTTTCTCCGCCATTGGCCTTGATACAGTCTTCCAGAGTGAGATATTTGTGGTCAAGATTCTTAAACAACATCGAATCTTTTACTTTTTCTCCGAATTTTTCATCTTTCAGACATCCAAACTTGATAAACGGACTGATATCATCCCAGTATTTTTCATAATTTTCTCTGTCTGTTTTGAACATACCGTTCAGTTTGTCTGCAACCTTCTTAGAAATATAGTCTGCAACTTTTGTTACAAATCCATCATTCTGCAGCGCACTTCTGGATACATTCAATGGCAGATCCGGACAATCGATCACACCTTTTAATACCATCAAAAATTCCGGAATCACTTCTTTGATGTTATCTGCGATAAATACCTGATTGTTATACAGTTTGATCTTTCCTTCAATGGAATCATACTCTGTATTGATCTTCGGGAAGTACAGGATTCCTTTCAGATTAAACGGATAATCCATATTCAGGTGAATCCAGAACAGTGGCTCCTTGTAATCCATAAATACTTTTCTGTAGAACTCGATATAATCATCCTTTGTGCAGTCGCTCGGATTTTTTGTCCAGAGTGGATGAATATCGCTTAAGGAAACCGGACGTTTTACAATTTTAGCTTTCTGTTTCGGCTCACCTTCTTCACCTTCTTTTGGCTCTTCTGTGATATGTTCTACCACTTCATCCGTATCCAGAACATCTGCCTCATCGATTGTCTCATACTCCGGCTCTGCATTGGCCTTGGAGAGGAAAATCTCTACCGGCATGAATGAGCAGTATTTTTCCAGCACTTCTCTTGCACGGTATTCATTTGCAAATGCAAGACTGTCCTCGTTCAGATATAATGTAATCTCTGTACCAACCTCTGTACGGTTTCCTTCCTGCATCTCATACTCTGTACCGCCTTCACTTACCCAGTGTACTGCGGCTGCACCCTCTTTATAAGACAGCGTATCAATCTGCACTTCGTCCGCTACCATAAACGCAGAATAGAATCCCAGACCAAAATGTCCGATCATTTCATCCTCTGTCGTCTTGTCTTTATATTTCTCCAAAAACTGTGTGGCACCGGAAAATGCGATCTGTGTAATATACTCTTCCACTTCTTCTGCTGTCATACCGATACCGTTGTCAATGAACTTCAGCGTCTTTTCTTCCGGATTGACAATGACCTGAATCTTTCCTTTATAATCATCGGGAAGCTCACACTCACCCATCATATCCAGCTTTTTATATTTTGTGATCGCATCGCATCCGTTGGACACTAATTCACGAATGAAAATATCATGGTCAGAATATACCCATTTTTTAATGATCGGAAATATATTCTCGCTGTCGATAGATAAATTACCTTTTTTTGTTCCCATATCTAAACACTCCTCTTTCTTTACAAACTCACCCGTCCTGCGGGTTTTCTTCTGTCTATGAAGTATTTTAGTACACCATGTTTTAAAAGTCAACAGAAAATTAGCACTCTTTTCAGTTGAGTGCTAATAAAATTATGAACTCTATAAACTTTTTATAAACAAGAAACAAATACAAAATACTCCTGTCAAGTGGTATAATCAATTCTGTCAGCTTATTCACTCTTTCCAAAGAAAAGGAGGTTTTCAAAATGGAACAGAATTTTTCACTTACTCCGGTGCATACTGACAAACAGATTCAGGAAATTTCCAATCTTGCTTCTGTTATCTGGCATGAGCACTTCACTCCCATTATCGGCATACAGCAGGTAGAATATATGCTGGAAAAATTCCAGTCTTTTCATGCCCTGAAAGAACAGATGGAAACCGGATATGAATATTTTCAGATTTTTGACAATACAGAGTTTTGCGGGTACTGCGGGATTCATCAAGAAGAAACTACACTGTTTCTAAGCAAACTCTAT
>ENA-OQHL01001766-OQHL01001766.1-human-gut-metagenome-genome-assembly--contig:-NODE-1766-length-10229-cov-2.468125_pt1 | contig 10229 bp, 14 predicted proteins | sample MGYA00242565_ERZ504723 | MGnify/ENA primary metagenome ERZ504723 (study PRJEB26092, sample SAMD00036211) | human gut metagenome | host: Homo sapiens | study: EMG produced TPA metagenomics assembly of...
GTTTTTGTAGTCTCAACTACATCTTCAGTTGGAACAACTAAATGTGTTATATAGTCTTCCATTCCTCTTGTTTTTACAGCTTTTTCTATCGTAGCTTTAACTTATTTTCATGCCCTGAATAGGTATGCACAACATACCATCTTGCTTCTTGTAATTCTGACATATTGTTTTCTCCTTTTCGTCTATTTCAGTATAAGCCCTAGTGCACCTTGTAATCCAGTATCTAAAGCCCACACTAATATAGTAGCTGAAGTAACTACAGTTAAAACCACACCTGTGTTTTTAAGTAATTCTTTTTTTGTAGGCCATGAAACTCTTTTTAATTCTTGCTTTGTTTCTCTTATGTAAGAGAATAAACTGAATCTTTTTTCAGTTTCCGTGCCTTGATTTGTCTTGGGCAGCCACTTTACACTCACATCCTTAAATAAAACTATTTTGTTTCTTTATGAGCTGTATGTTTCTTACAGAATTTACAGTATTTGTTTAATTCTATTCTGTCTGGGTTAGTTTTCTTATTCTTAGTAGTGTTGTAGTTTCTTTGCTTACACTCTGTACATGCTAAAGTTACTTTAACTCTCATCTGCTACACCTCCAACTTTATTAATATAATAATATATATAGTTAAATAATACCTTAACTTATATTATTGAGGCATTATCACCTTCCTGAATCATTACCTTGTATAAGTTATCATAAAATAATAGTCATGTCAATGTTTTTGTAGATTCCATGTTAAAAAAAGAGGAGCATAACTCCTCTCTTTTTGTCTATTAATTAATCCACTTAAAGAAGATTATTCAACTATAGAAGCAACAACTCCTGATGCTACTGTTCTTCCACCTTCTCTTATTGCGAATCTTAATCCTTCTTCTATTGCTATTGAGTTTATTAACTCAACTGTCATTGTTACGTTATCTCCTGGCATAACCATTTCTATACCATCTGGTAACTTACAAGCTCCTGTAACGTCTGTTGTTCTGAAGTAGAATTGTGGTCTGTATCCATCGAAGAATGGAGTGTGTCTTCCACCTTCTTCTTTCTTAAGAACGTATACTTCTGCCATGAATTTAGTGTGAGGCTTAACTGTTCCTGGCTTAGCCATAACTTGTCCTCTTTCTATTTCATTTCTTTGTACACCTCTTATTAATGCTCCTATGTTATCTCCAGCTTGTGCTTGGTCTAATAACTTTCTGAACATTTCTACTCCTGTTACTACAACTTTTCTTGGTTCGTCAGCTAAACCTACTATTTCAACTTCGTCTTGAACCTTTAATATACCTCTTTCAACTCTACCTGTAGCAACTGTTCCTCTACCTGTTATAGAGAATACGTCTTCTACTGGCATTAAGAAGTTCTTATCTACATCTCTTTCTGGTTCTGGTATATAAGCATCTATTTGCTCGAATAATTCAACTATTTTGTCTCCCCACTCAGAAGCTGGGTTTTCTAATGCCATTAATGCAGATCCTCTTATTATTGGAGTGTCATCTCCTGGGAATTCGTACTCATTTAATAAGTCTCTTACTTCCATTTCAACTAACTCTAATAATTCTTCGTCGTCTACCATATCACACTTGTTTTAAGAATACTACTATGTATGGTACACCAACTTGTCTTGATAATAATATATGCTCTCTTGTTTGAGGCATTGGTCCATCTGTTGCTGAACAAACTAATATAGCACCGTCCATCTGAGCAGCACCTGTGATCATGTTCTTAACGTAGTCAGCATGTCCTGGGCAGTCAACGTGAGCGTAGTGACGCTTAGGAGTTTCGTATTCAACGTGAGCAGTAGAGATAGTGATACCTCTTTCTCTTTCTTCTGGAGCCTTATCGATGTTTTCGAAATCTACCTGTTCACCTAACTGATATCTATCATGTAAAGTCTTAGTGATAGCAGCTGTTAAAGTTGTCTTACCGTGGTCAACGTGACCAATTGTACCAATGTTTACATGTGGTTTAGTTCTCTCATAATGTGCCTTAGCCATTTTAAAATGTCCTCCTTAAAATTAATTAAAATTTTAGTAAATCGTGCTTACTACGCCGACAAAAAAGCCGACTTATACACTAGATTTATTATACAAAATTTATAAGAATTTTGCAAGTATTTTTTAGCAATACTTGCAAAATTAATTATATCTAAATTATTCTGCCTTACCAGCAGCAATCTTTTCCTGAATACTCTTAGGAACTGGTTCGTAGTGGTCAACTTCCATTGAGTAAGTACCACGATCCTGAGTGCTTGAACGAAGGTCAGTTGAGTAACCGAACATTTCAGCAAGTGGAACGAAAGCCTTAATAAGCTGAACTCCACCATTCTGAGGTTCCATACCTTCAATTCTACCACGACGAGAGCTTACATCACCCATAACGTCGCCCATGTATTCTTCAGGAACAGTAATTTCAACCTTCATTACAGGTTCAAGTAACTGTGGAGCTGACTTCTTCATGGCATCCTTGAACGCCATAGAACCAGCAATCTTGAAGGCGATTTCAGAAGAATCGACTTCATGGTAAGAACCATCGTAACAAACGGCTCTAATACCAACTACAGGGAAGCCACCGATTACACCGGCCTGCATAGCTTCCTGGATACCAGCATCAACAGCTGGGATGTATTCCTTAGGGATAGAACCACCAACAACTTCGTTAACGAATTCGTATGGCTTGTCGCTATCTGGTGGAATAACTTCGAAACGAACCTTACAGTGACCGTACTGACCACTACCACCTGACTGACGCTTGAACTTACTATCAACGTCTACGTCATGACCGAATGCTTCACGGTATGCAACCTGAGGAGCACCTACGTTCGCTTCTACCTTAAATTCTCTTAAAAGTCTATCAACAATGATTTCGAGGTGAAGTTCACCCATACCAGAAATGATTGTATCGCCAGTTTCCTGGTTAGTGTAAGTTCTGAAAGTTGGATCTTCTTCTGCAAGCTTAGCAAGAGCAACACCCATCTTATCTCTACCAGCCTTAGTCTTAGGCTCGATAGCAACAGAAATAACTGGATCTGGGAAGTTCATTGATTCAAGGATAACTTCGTTATCTTCGTCACATAATGTATCACCAGTAGTTGTAAGCTTAAGACCTACAGCAGCTGCGATATCACCAGCGTAAAACCTTAATCGATTTCTTTACGGTCGTTAGCGTGCATCTGAAGGATACGACCAATTCTTTCCTTCTTACCCTTTACAGAGTTGTATACATAAGAACCAGATTCGAGAACACCAGAGTAAACTCTGAAGAATGCAAGCTTACCAACGAATGGGTCGTTCATAATCTTGAATGCAAGTGCTGCGAATGGTTCAGAATCAGAAGAATGTCTTTCAACAATATTTTCTTCATCACCTGGAATGTGACCCTTAATAGCAGGAATATCAGTTGGTGCTGGCATGTATTCAAGAACACCGTCAAGCATCTTCTGAACACCCTTATTTCTATAAGCTGAACCGCAGAATACAGGAACTGCTTCACAAGCGATACAAGCCTTTCTAAGAGCCTTCTTCATTTCAGGAATTGTAAGTTCTTCTTCCATAAGGTACTTGTCCATAAGAGCTTCATCAGTTTCAGCGATGAGTTCAACCATCTGCTGATGATATTCGTTAGCCTTATCAACCATATCTTCTGGAATGTCTTTAATTTCAACTTTAGTACCCTGCTTATCTTCATAGTAGTAAGCCTTCATTTCCATAAGGTCAATTACACCTACGAAGTCATCTTCAGCACCGATAGGAAGCTGAACAGGTACTGGATTAGCACCAAGTCTGTCTCTAATCATATCTACAACACGGTAGAAGTTAGCACCCATAATGTCCATCTTGTTTACGAAAGCCATTCTAGGTACGTTGTATTTATCTGCCTGTCTCCAAACTGTTTCAGACTGTGGTTCAACACCACCCTTTGCACAGAATACAGCAACAGAACCATCAAGTACACGAAGTGAACGTTCTACTTCAACTGTGAAGTCAACGTGACCTGGGGTATCAATGATGTTGATACGATGCATAGGACCAGCGTTTTCAAGACCGTGGTTAAGCTGCCACTGAGTAGTAGTAGCGGCAGAAGTAATTGTAATACCTCTTTCCTGCTCCTGTTCCATCCAGTCCATTGTAGCTGTACCTTCGTGAGTATCACCAATCTTGTAAGTACGACCTGTATAGAACAAAATACGTTCTGTAAGGGTAGTCTTACCTGCATCGATATGCGCCATAATACCAATATTACGGTTAATTCAAGCGGGCATGCTCTTGACACACTTATTCCTCCTTTTGTAATCTACTTAATTACCACTTATAATGAGAGAAAGCCTTATTAGCTTCTGCCATCTTATGAGTTTCGTCCTTCTTCTTAACAGCGCCACCAGCGTTGTTAATAGCATCTAAAAGCTCATTAGCAAGGCGTGCATCCATAGTCTTTTCTCCACGCTTTCTGCTGTATAATGTTAACCATCTGAGACCTAAAGTAAGTCTTCTTTCTGGCTTAATTTCCATTGGTACCTGATAAGTAGCACCACCAACACGGCGAGCCTTAACTTCAAGTACAGGCATAATGTTGCCTAAACCCTCTTCAAAAGCTTCAAGGGCTGGCTTACCACTTTTTTTCTTCAAGCTGAGCGAATGCACTGTAAACGATTTTCTGTGCAACACCCTTCTTACCGTCTAACATAACGGAATTAATAAGCTTAGTAACTACTTTACTCTTATATACTGGATCAGGTAGTACTTCTCTCTTTGAAACATGACCTTTTCTTGGCACGATTCTTCCCTCCTTAATAATTGATTAATTCATAGGTACTTGCGACCACTATGTAGCCGCTATTCCATGCCACACTACCTGAACCTGCAACACACAGATTTAAAATAATGAGGCATAAATAAGGCTGCTATGCAGTCTTAAAAAATATTTTGTTATTACTTCTTCTTAGCACGCTTAGCGCCGTACTTAGAACGAGCCTGCTTTCTATCAGCAACACCTGCTGTATCAAGTGTACCTCTGATGATATGGTAACGTACACCAGGTACGTCCTTTACTCTACCACCTCTTAAAAGAACAACACTATGTTCCTGTAAGTTGTGACCTTCACCAGGAATGTAAGCAGTAACTTCAATACCGTTTGAAAGACGAACTCTGGCAATCTTTCTTAAAGCTGAGTTTGGCTTCTTAGGTGTAGCAGTCTTTACTGATGTACAAACACCACGCTTCTGTGGAGAGCTTACATCTGTCTGCTTCTTCTTAAGTGAATTAAGACCCTTCTGTAACGCAGGAGCAGTAGACTTAGTAACCTTAGTCTGTCTACCCTTTCTTACTAACTGGTTAAATGTTGGCATTAACTGCACCTCCTTAAAAATAATAAATCTGTTTGTTGCATAATACGTCCGTATCACACACCCGTATATATTAACACCTTTTAATTTCAAAGTCAATAATTTTTTTCAAAAAATTTGCCTATTTTACAAAAGTTTTCAATAGCTTTTTTGTTATATATTTTGCACCATTCCTCCCCTTGACAAAGTTTTAAATTGGTGTTAGTATATCCATTGTAAAAAATGTTATGAATATTTGCTTATCCAGAGAGGCGGAGGGACTAGGCCCTATGAAGCCCAGCAACCGGCATTTTAGTGCATCGGTGCTAATTCCTACGGTTTATTCCGACAGATGAGTTCACGAGAATAAGCCTTCAAGGGCTTTTTTTTTATGCCAATTTCTAAATGGTAGATATTTTTTATTATTGAAAGGAGTTACATTAATAATGAAGAAATTTTTTACTTCAGAATCTGTAACAGAAGGACATCCAGATAAAATCTGTGACCAAATTTCTGATGCAGTCCTTGATGCCATTCTTGCAAAAGACCCTATGGCAAGAGTAGCTTGTGAAACAATGACATCAACAGGTCTTATTATGATTGCTGGTGAAATCACAACTAACTGCTACGTTGACCTTGACGAAATCGCAAGAGAAACAGTTAGAGAAATAGGTTACGACAGAGCTAAATACGGCTTCGACTGTGATAGCTGTTCAGTTCTTACTTCTTTAAAGGGACAGTCACCTGATATTGCTCAGGGTGTTAATTCATCTCTTGAAGCAAGAAACGGTGAAGCTGATAGCGATGATACTGGTGCTGGTGACCAGGGTATGATGTTCGGTTTTGCTTGTAACGAAACTGACGAATATATGCCTGCTCCAATTTATTATGCCCACAAACTTACAAGAAAATTAAGCGAAGTTAGAAAAAATGGTACTTTAAGCTATCTTCGTCCAGACGGTAAGAGTCAGGTTACTGTTGAATATGATGATAACAAAGTTGTTAGAATTGACAATGTAGTTATTTCTACTCAGCACGCTCCAGAAGTTGAACACGCTCAGATTGAAAAGGACATCATTGAAAAGGTTATTAAGGCAGTTCTTCCTGCTGAACTTTTAGATGAAAATACTAAGTATTATGTAAACCCAACTGGCAGATTTGTTGTTGGTGGTCCACAGGGTGACTGTGGTTTAACAGGTAGAAAGATTATTGTTGATACTTACGGTGGCTACGCTAGTCACGGTGGTGGTGCATTTAGTGGTAAAGACCCAACTAAGGTAGACCGTTCAGCAGCTTATGCAGCAAGATACGTTGCAAAGAATGTTGTTGCTAGTGGTATTGCTGATAAGTGCGAAATTCAGCTTGCTTACGCAATCGGTGTTGCTCAGCCACTTTCAATCTATGTAAATACTTACGGTACTGGTAAGGTTTCTGATGAAAAGATTGTTGAAATCATTAGAGAAAACTTTGATTTAAGACCTGCCGCAATTATTAAGAACCTTGATTTAAGAAGACCAATCTACAAGCAGACTGCTGCATATGGTCACTTTGGTAGAAGTGATATTAATGTACCTTGGGAAAAACTTGATAAGGTTGATGTTTTCAAAAGTCAGTTTTAATCGTTTTAAGTATACAAAAAGCTCCTCAAGTTGAACTTGAGGAGCTTTTCATTTTCTCTTACCTATATTAAAATATGCTAATACTGCAACTATCAAACACAGCACCATTGCAGCTATTCTTCCACTATTAAAACCAACTTTTAATGCCCATATAAACTCTACAACAAAAATTGCAAGGAATATAGTCATTTTAAATTCTTTTATCCATCTTATCTCCTTATATATCGTATAATTTGGGTTCAAAACCTTTGATTTTTATTTTTGTAAGGACTTTTTCAAATTCACTTTTTCTGAACTCACCTTTATTACACATAATTTCTAAATTTATACCAAAGAAAGAAATTCCACATTTTGCTCTTTTAAATCCATTTCTTTCGTAAAATGCAACTCTCTTTTTTCGCTGTTCAAAATTTTCAGCATCTACTTCATCAATTCTTTCCATATCCAATGCTATTTGATAGTCACTATACACCTCCTGCAATTTCTGTAGAGCCTTACTGCCTTTTCCCTTATCTCTTAAATCTTTCTCTATAGCCAAATAACTTAAATAACATTCCTTATTTTCACTATCCGGTATTATTATTGCAAAACCAACAAACTCATCTTCATAAAAAGCCCAGCCATCACAACTACACTCTTTCAAAACACCTATTAATTTTTCAGAAGGAATTCTTTCTTCTTTTGGAAAAGCCTCATCATTTAAGCTATACAACTTTTCTTTATCTTTAAAATTATTATCTATCTTTATAAATTCCATATTTCAATCCTCTTTTTGTTCTTTAAAACCAATTTTGCAAAATCCTCATAATAAAAGCTTTCCATTTCACTGGCATTACCCACTTTATTGAAAAAACAACTTGGAATTTCACCCTCTTTTAAGTTTTTAGCAATACATAGTGAGCAACCCTTACTATGATTAGTTGGATGAAACGGACATTTTAAATCTCTGCACGTACAAAACTTACTTAAATTTTCCATTTTACTTCTCCCTTTCATCATTTAAACAACCACCGGAAACTTCCCATAAATACATACTTGCTACTGAACCATAGGGACTATATCGTTTCCTATATTTTTCAAATAAGTCTTTTGTAATTTCCTCTTTATTGTATAAAATTTTAATACCATTTTTTATACCAAAATCGCCATAACTTAAAATATCCATTCTGTTCATAGAAAATATAAGAACCATTTCAGCTGTCCATTTACCTATACCGTCTAATGTACACAATTCTTTTATTGCATCATTGTCAGATTTTTCATAAAGGGCTTCTATACTAAATTCTTTTTCCAAAACCTTCCTTGAAAACTCCTTTATCCACATAACCTTTTTAGCTGAAATTCCTATACCATCTAAGTCTGAATTATATATATTTTCAGGAGTAACCTTACCTACTCTATCTATAAATCTATTCCATATTGTGTCAAGAGCTTTGTTAGAAATTTGCTGACCCACAATATTCTTTACAATACATATAAACACATCTGGTTCAAGTTTTTCTTTCCACAAAACCAACTCTATCAATAACGTAAGCTAGTTTTTTATCTTTTTTCTTTAAATAGTTTAACTCTTTTTCTCCATACTTAAAATACATATATACCTCTTACAAAAAGCGAGGTACTAAAAAGTCCTCGCCCCAAATCAACTTATAAAAAATTTCATAATATGTTTACCCTTTTCTCCGTCCATATTACCTCTGATATAGAGGAAATCAGAATTTCTAAAAAGGAAATTACCGGCAAAAGCACCTACAATCTGTTCCTTGCCATCTACAACATCTTTATAACTGGCATCATAAGAACAAAATGCCTTACCAATATGAACATCTTCTATTATTCTATCGTTATGATACATTGTACAAACAACGTGTCTTCCTTCAACTCTAGTACAAATAAGTTTAAGATTTTCCTGAGGACACTCCCAAATCTCATTTACCTTAGGAAGAACTATTGCAACATTCTGATATAATGCAAATAGAAAATATAAAACTAAAACAACACCTAAAATAGGTAAAAACGTACTCATATAAAATCAATCCTTATACATTAAATCTGAATAAAACAACGTCGCCATCTTTCATAACATAGTCTTTACCTTCACTACGGTAAACACCAGCTTCCTTAGCTGCTGCTACAGAACCAAGTTTCACAAGGTCATCATATGTTACAACTTCAGCACGAATGAAACCTCTTTCAAAGTCTGTATGTATCTTACCAGCTGCCTGAGGTGCTTTTGTACCTTCTGTAATAGTCCATGCTCTTACTTCCTGCTCACCGGCTGTAAGGTAAGAAATAAGACCAAGTAACTTATAACTTGCAGCAATAAGTCTGTCAAGACCACTTGTTTCACAACCTAAATCAGCTAAAAATTCAAGCTTTTCGTCATTTTCAAGTTCAGCAATTTCTTCTTCAATCTTTGCACAAACAACAAATACGCCTGAGCCTTCTTCTGCAGCTCTTTCTCTAACAGCCTGTACATGAACATTGCTTGCACCGTCATCAGCTAAATCTTCTTCACCAACATTTGCAGCATAAAGAACCGGCTTTCTGCTTAAAAGTGTAAGTGAGTCAACAAAAGCTAAATCATCATCATCAAATTCAATAGTTCTTGCATTCTTACCTTCTTCGAGAACTGTCTTAATCTTCTTTAAGATTTCAACTTCTCTAGCAAGAGACTTATCATTCATAGCCTGCTTCTGTGTCTTAGCAATTCTCTTGTCAACAACATCAAGGTCAGCAAGGATAAGTTCTAATTCGATAGTTTCAATATCTCTTACTGGGTCAACCTTTGCATCAACGTGAACTACATTTGTATCTTCAAAACAACGTACAACGTGAACAATAGCATCTACTTCTCTAATATGAGAAAGGAACTTGTTACCTAAACCTTCGCCCTGACTAGCACCCTTTACAAGACCAGCAATATCAACGAATTCAATAACAGCAGGAGTCTTTTTCTTAGCTGTATACATTTCTTCCAATACATCAAGTCTTTTGTCCGGAACAGGAACAATACCTACATTAGGGTCGATGGTACAGAATGGATAATTTGCAGCTTCTGCACCACCACCAGCAAGTGAATTAAATAACGTACTCTTACCTACATTAGGTAAACCAACAATACCAAGTTTCATAATAAAATCCTTTCTTTTCCTTTATTGCAAAATAATAGGAGAGTAAATTATCTCATCCTATTATAAAATAATTTTTAATTAATTCTCGATTAGCAACTAGCAACCAATCAAAAGGCCTAAAAACAAATAAATAAAAGCAACCAACACCAAGCAGCAAAAATGCC
>ENA-OQHL01001767-OQHL01001767.1-human-gut-metagenome-genome-assembly--contig:-NODE-1767-length-10225-cov-2.438404_pt1 | contig 10225 bp, 13 predicted proteins | sample MGYA00242565_ERZ504723 | MGnify/ENA primary metagenome ERZ504723 (study PRJEB26092, sample SAMD00036211) | human gut metagenome | host: Homo sapiens | study: EMG produced TPA metagenomics assembly of...
AGGATGGCCGGTGCATACGAGTGTGGAAAACAGTAGAGAAATCATAAAAACGGCACTATCTGCGCCAGATACGTATGCCGTTGTCTTGAAAGAAAGTGGAAAAGCAGTTGGAAGCATCGGTTTGATGAGAAAAGAAAACAGTAATTTGAGCATTGAGGATCATGAAGGCGAAATTGGTTATTGGATTGGTGTTCCTTATTGGGGAATGGGGCTGATACCGGAAGCCGTTAGAAAAATGCAGGAATATGCGTTTGAAGAAGTTCATATGCATACACTGTGGTGTGCTTATTATGATGGAAATGAAAAATCACGACGGGTTATGGAAAAATGTGGATTTACATATCACCACAGCGTGGAGAATGTTTCTTGTCCATTGATTCATGAGGTAAGAACTGAGCATGTGATGTGCTTACGTAAAGAAGACTGGTTGAAAAGAGCTTAATTTTAAGCTCTTTTCTTATCAAAAAAATATAGGTTTATTATATTTTTGGAAAAGGGACTAGACGAACATCAAAAAATGTTGTATTATTATAAAGCACAAAAACTTGCAGAAGTGGTGGAACGGCAGACACGCTGTCTTCAGGCGGCAGTGGGAGCAATCCCTGAGAGTTCAAATCTCTTCTTCTGCACCAGGTTACGTGTTGAGCGCTCTATATCAGCGCTTTTTTTTTAATGTGAAAGAGGGCAGAAGAAGAGATGCGTTCCCACTGCATGAATATAAAACAAAGACCTTGATTTCAAGGTCTTTATGCATCTATAAAGCTTTTTAATTTGTTGATGATATTGCATAATAGCATTTGTGCTTTGGATAAGGCGTTTTGATCTGCTTGTACATGGGCAGTGAAAGTACAAATATCTTTATATGTTGAAATGGATAATTGAAAAGATGGATAGGTACGCAGCGCAGTAATCACATATGCATCCATGATTTTACAATCATCAAGGCGCATTTGCGTATCATCTAATATACCAAGATTGGTGTAGGATATCGTGGGATTGTGGAAAACTTTACACGCAAGAAGTCGTATCCAGGATAGTGGCAAAAGGTTGATAAAAGGTATGATTACCATTTGAATTTCTTTTAAACTGCTGTTTCGCAAACGTTCTTCTTTCATTTGGATGTGTATTTCCTGAAGGATCTCCATCCAGTTTTATGCGCAATATCATGAATGGTAATTGCATAATCACCAGTAAAATTCGTGATACTTGTATCAGGACAATGTAATAAAAAAAGGTCGTAGATTGACAGGGCATGGTATCGTAATAGATGATTGATGATATAAATCATAAAGTGCTAGCAGATAGGCACACATGCAGACATCATTAATTGTGACCTGATGATTGTTTACGATATGTTGAATTTCTGCGATTGGAATTTTTTGAGTAAGAATACGCTCATGTGTATTCATTATCTATGATATTTAGTTTTATCGGCACAGCCTTTGGCTTTTATGTATAGGCTTTTTGGTCTTTATGAAAGAAAGTGAGGATAGATTTCGCTCATTTTGAACCGTAATAGAATCCTTATTGTAAAAGTGACATAAAAGATATAAGAGCTGCATAGCACCATTTCCATCACATAAAACATGACTGCATCCTATACGCAAATCATCATAACCTTGCGCATGTTGAATCTGAATCTGTAACTGGGGGTGTTTGGTAATATCCCATGAAGAAAAATCGAAGTCGTCTACTTCATCAATGATGGTATAAGATGTTAAGGGAAGCCATGCATGTGATGATTCATCATATCGGCATGCCCATTGTGGCATGAAATCAATACATTGTGAAACAGCCTGTGATAATTTGTTGATACATATGCATGGTTGTATACGCAATTGAAAATATAACACAGGTTGTCTTATGGATAAATCTAATGCTTCTAATAAATCTAGTTCTAATGCTGGATACATTTTATCACACCTTTTTTTACATGATAGCATGTTTTGGAAAAGAAAAAAAGCTGACAATGAAGTCAGCCTAGATATCTAAATCTTTATAGAAAGAGCGAAGATGTGCACAAGATGCCTTAAATTCAGTCATTTCCTGTTCATTCAAACGTAATTCCACAATTTCTTTTGCGCCACTGCGATCCATGATGGTAGGAACGCTGATATATAAATCAGTTTCTCCATATTCTCCATTCAATAATGTGGATACAGGCAGAATCTTGTTTTCATTATATAAAATGGTTTTGATAATACCAACCGTTGATGCCGCAATGCCATAACATGTATTGCCTTTACGATTAAAGATTTCCCACCCACCTTTGATGGTTGCTTCTTTAATTTCATCATAAGGATGTTTTCCAATACGATCTTCATTGTCATGCACAACACTATAAATATCCTTACCGCCAATGGTTATCGTACTCCATGGAATCATTTCACTATCTCCATGTTCTCCAATTACAAGGGCATTCACACTTCTAGGATCTACATCAATACGTTTAGCGATATTACATTTTAAACGTGCAGTATCTAATGTAGTACCACTTCCAATTACTTGATTAGCTGGCAGCCCACTTAATTTATAAGCATAATAACTCATGATATCCACAGGATTGCTGACAACGATCAAATGCCCATCAAATCCGGTTTCATAATACTTCCTACAATAGATTTCATGATTTTCTTTGAAGAATCCAACATAATCAAACGATCATTTTTATCTTTTGGCATAGGTGCACTGGCTGTAATGACGATAATGTTTGCATCTTTACAATCATCATATGTACCAGCATGTACACTTACATTACGATGCATGTATTCCATGCAATGTGTTAAGTCTAATACTTCTCCTACAACTTTTCTTCATTTAAATCGATTAATGCGATTTCATCACAGATTCCCTGATTTACAAGGCAGAATGCAGTACTGACACCAACGTTGCCAGCACCGATGATCACAACTTTACTTTTCTTGATATTCATTAATATACACTCCTTATACTTCCTAGTATGGCCTAAAACCTTTACAAGTATAGCAGTAGATATGGTTTTCTGTAAAGAAAAAAGTAGGTTTCCCTACTTTCTAAATAAATGATTTCTTTTCTTTGCGAACAAGACACATGACGCCTGCACACATCAATAAGATAAAGCTGATGATATTGATGATGTTGGAAAATATAATGATAATTGCCGTTACAATCATGATAATGCCGCAGATTTTAGGGTTTTTATCTGTATTCAGTGCTGCGAAAGCTGAAATAATTGATGCGATAAAGGCAGGAATATACATCATATACATCGCTTGAATATCGCTGCTTGTGAAATGGATACCGATTTCATCATATTTACCAGGCTCCAATGTGATCTGAATGCATAAATACAAAGTAAAACCTATCAATGCTGCCGCAAGCAGGGCACCAATCAGGCCTAAAATCCTTTCCTTTTTTTCTGTTGAACATGCCATCACTCCTCAATCCATATGAACAAATTATACGCTATTTTGAAAGAATTGCCAATCGTTACTTTTTTATCATTATTTTCAATGGGATAAAATCGTGTTACAATAAGAGGGAAAAGACAACAAAAGCTGAAAATAGCTGGAAATAAAGAGATGATGCTATGAAGAAAATATATCGACATGTAAAATTTTATATCAAAACATCCTTAAAAAGCATACGCCGTCATATTGGCATGACTTTATCAGCTGCCATGGCAGTTTCTATTACACTGATTTTGATTTCGATGTTTATGCTGATTGGGGATAATTTAAAAACATTTACCTATCACATTGAAAAGCAATTAACGATTCGTGTCAGTATTGATAATGTTGCGACCCAAAAAGAAAAAGAGGCCTTAATGGCAGATATCAAAAAGATGGATGGTGTAAAAAAAGTTACCTTTAGCAGTGGAAAAAAAGAATTGGAAGAGTATAAGAAAGAATATAAAGATTCCAATCATTTGTTTGATATGTATGATGGGAAAAGCAGTCCTATTCGTGATGCACTTATTGTAGATATGGAAAATGCCAATCAAATCGATGCCGCATGTAAAGAAATATCCACAAAGAAGAATGTAATTTCAGCGGATTATGGAGGAGATCATACAGATGAGATGATTTCTGTATTTGCTTCTATTCGATCTGGTAGTATGATTTTTATCGTATTTTTGGTATTGATTGCGGCTTTACTAATTGGCAATAAGATCAAAATGAGTATTTATACAAGAAGAGAAGAAATTGCCGTGATGCGTAATGTGGGTGCCAGCAACTGGTTTATCAAAGCACCAATGATGCTGGAAGGTATGTTGATTGGATTTTTTGGTTCTATCATACCTGTCGTATTAACGATATTTGGATATCAATATTTATATCAGGTGTTCCATGGTGTATTTTTAAGCGATATGTTTCAATTACAGGCGGTATATCCTATGACAATTCAGATATCTTTGATATTGATAGGCATAGGTATGGTCGTTGGACTTGTGGGAAGTTTTTTATCCACAACAAAATATCTACGTTGGAAACGTTAGGAGGGTTGTTGTATGAGAAAAAGTGTCATGATTTCATGTGTAGCGTTGGCGATGATATTATCACAATCATACCCATTACAGGCGGAAAGCTTTGAGGGCAAAGAAGATGAAATGAATAAGCGATGTTCTGCAATCTATGATGAAAAAACCCAAAGCGAATGTTCGGCATATAAAGATTATCTGGTGAATAAAAAGAGTGATGCGGATAAGCGTGTTAAAGAACTGTCAAAACAAATTGCGGCAGTTGAAGGGGATATCACAAAATTAGGTTCTGTGATTGAACAAAATAATGCAGAATTAGCATCTGCGCAAAAAGTATTGGACAGTATTGAAAGCTCTGTGCAACAGACCAATGCATCCATTGAGAAATTAAAGGTACAGATCAAAGAAAAAGAGGATAGTATCAAAGAGCGTGACCAGTTAATGAAGGCACGTTTAGTAAAAATGCAGCCATATGTCGGCAGTAATAACTTTATTGATTTCCTTATGGGCGCCTCAAGCTTTACGGATCTTTTAAGAAGAACAAGCATAGTTGGCGAATTAAACAGTTATGAACAGGAACAGATTGAATTATTAAATAAAGAAAAGAAAGAGCTGAAATTGAAACAGGATGATGTGACTTTAAAAAAAGAATTATTAGAGGCACAGAAAAAAGATGCGAAAGCACAAAAGGAAGAAGTATCCGCAATCAAAGAGGCGAATGAAAAGCTGATGTCAGTTTATCGTAAACAACAAGAAAGCATCACTGCACAAAAGGTAGCGGCGCAGGTTTCCAGTGGGCAATATGCTTCCAGTATTCCAAATATTGATTTAAGTATCATACCAGATAACTGGGGTAGTGATACAGGAAAAGAAGAAACTCCATCAGATAATGGTGATAAGAATCAGGGAAATAACAACAATCAAGGATCAAATACGAATGATGGCAAAGGCGATAATGGTTCAAGTAATCAGAGTGGTTCTAATCAAAACAATGGCGGTAGCTCTAACAATGGTAACGCTGATGGAAATCATAGTGGTGGAAACAGCTCTGGTGGAAGTTCAGGACCGGATTTAAGCTCTGGCTGGGTATATCCAATACAGGGGAATTTCTATTATTCTCAGGGAACATGGGCATATACCGATGGTTCTCCACACAGAGGAATTGATTTTGGAACCTATCAGAATACGGGGTTGCCAATCATTGCGCCAGCAACTGGTATTGTTGTGGCAGTAAATGATGGTGGTGTGGCAAATCATCCTTGGGATGCAGCCCCATCCGAAGCGGAACAGATGGCAGGATATCCATATGGTGCAGGAAATGGCATGCATATGATTGTCAACGTGAATGGCATATGTTATGGCTTATCATTTTATCATTTAACAACTGGTTCATTTACCGTCAAAGAAGGCGATATCGTAACACAGGGTACTATGATTGCACGAAGTGGCAATGCAGGAAACAGCTGGGGACCACATTTACATTTTGAGGTAATGCGATTAGGCAAAATGTCTATGAAAGAAGGCGTACAGATGTTCTATAATTATGGCAAAGATTATTTCTATGGAAAATATTATGTAAGTTCCGCAAGATGTGATGTGACAGGAGAACCTTGTGCAGTCCGTCCGGAAAGTTTATTAGGCATATAAGCTGAAAACGATCATGAAATATGGTCGTTTTTTTTTTAAGCAATTTATGTGTGTAATCAAACAGAATGTGGTAAAATAACCCCATGGAAAAGATAAATAACAAACAACTCGTAGAAGATTTATTGGCATGGTATGACGCCAATGCAAGAATATTGCCATGGAGAGAAGAAGCAACACCTTATCGTGTATGGGTATCTGAAATTATGCTGCAGCAAACCCGTGTGGAAGCAGTAAAACCATATTTTGAGCGTTTTATCCATGCATTGCCTGATATTTCAGCGCTGGCACATGCAAGTGAAGATACATTAAGAAAGTTATGGGAAGGATTGGGCTACTACCATCGAGTAAGCAATATGAAAAAAGCAGCCATTCAATGTATGGAACGATTTAATGGGCAATTACCATCTACATATGATGAATTGTTAAGCTTATCTGGTATTGGCGCATATAGCGCAGGTGCAATCGCTAGTATTGCGTTTCATCAACCGGTACCAGCAGTTGATGGAAATGTATTGCGTGTATTTAGTCGTGTATGGGTAATCGAAGATGATATCTTAAAGGAAAGCACAAAAAAGAAATTCCAGAAGCTGTTAATGGAGGTAATTCCAAAAGAGCGTCCGGATGCATTCAATCAGGCGGTAATGGAAATCGGAGCAATGGTATGTGTACCAAATGCTGCACCCAAATGCCATATTTGTCCACTTGCCCCTCATTGCAAAGGATATCAAACAGGTGTTACACACAAACTGCCAGTGAAAGCGGGAAAGAAAAAACGTACGATTGAAAAGAAGTATATCGATGTGGTTGTATATGAAGACAAAATATTGCTTCAACAAAGAGAAAAAGATGGATTGCTGGCGGGACTATATGAATTTAATACCTTTGATTATCCCCAGGAGGAAGAACTGTTCTTATCCACGCTGGATATCGAAAAAATCGTACCTTTAAAAGATAGTAAACATATTTTTACACATAAAGAAATGGCATATGAGTGGAAAACTTGTATTCATACGGAAAAAGATAAAAGGCAACTTAGTCAGTATGCAGGATTTGGAAAGAGCATTATGCGATACCTTCAGCATACAAAGCGTATAAGGAGGGATTGATAGAATGGATGAAACATATGTAAATGATGCATTATATCAGAAATTAAAGACATTTCAGCCATGGAATGAACAAGAAGCGGCTGATCAACGTGTCATGCTTGCATATATGGAACAATTCCCTGATATCTATAATCGGGAAAACGTCTTTGCTCATATGACAAGCAGTCCCTGGATCATGAATCATACAAAAGATAAAGTGTTGATGATTTATCATAATATTTATCGATCATGGGGATGGTGCGGTGGTCATTGTGATGGAGATCATGATAGTATTCATGTGGCATTAAAAGAGGGAAAAGAAGAAACAGGATTACAACATCTAAAACTTGTCAGTAAAGATATTCTGGCAATTGATATATTGCCTGTACCACCACATACAAAGCGTGGAAAATTTGTCAGTGCCCATGTGCATTTAAATGTCACATATTTATGCAGTGCAGATGAAGGGGAAGCCATCACCATAAAACCGGATGAAAATAGTGGTGTGGCGTGGATACCAATAGATAAAATTAACACTTATGTAAGTGAAGAAGATATGAAACCGGTATATGAAAAGCTGTTAAAGAAAGCGAAATACTATGAGGACATGTTCTAAAATGAATATGTCTTTTTTATTTGAAGGACGATTTCTTTCACAAACCGGTATGTTTTCACATATGGTATAGAGAGTATGGGGGTATATGATGAAAATACGTGTGATGAAATTTGGCGGTACATCTTTACGTAATCGAAAGACAAGAACCTATGTGTACCGGCATGTAATAGAAGCCAGTAAAACAAGCAAAGTGTTGATGGTAGTTTCCGCAATGGGAAGATATCCGGATGCCTATGCAACAGATACACTGCTATCACTTGGCAATGATCATATCAGTAAAGAAGAGAGCGCAAGACTTGTGTCAATTGGAGAGCAGCTGTCTGCCCTTACCATTAGTTCAGAATTACAGGAAATGGGCATTGATTCCTATTCTATTCCCTTTTGCGATGCAGGAATTATCACAGATGATACGTATGATTACGCAAGAGTGTTGGATTTAGATGATCATATGGTAAAACGTCGTTTACGAGATTACGATGTAGTGGTGAGTGGCGGCTTTATTGGTATCAATGATGAAGGAAAGGTCACAACCCTTGGCAGAGGCGGTAGTGATTATAGTGCAGTGTTATTTGCGGATATGCTGGGACTAAATGAAGTGGAAATTTATACAGATGTGGATGGTGTATATACGATGGATCCCAAAATGCATACGTATGCGATGAAATATGATCAGTTAAGTTATGATGAAATGTTGAATATGAAATCAAGAGTTCTACATGATCGCTGCGTCACATATGCTAAAGAACATCAAATCACCATTCATTTAAAGGGAACATTTTCCTGCAGTGCAGGAACAATTATTTCTCAATAAAAGTGACATAATTTCACATAACACGTACATGGATTTATGATATAATAGCTTTGTGAGGTGAATTCTATGAAAAATATCATTTTAGTAAAAAACCTGAATGACAATGATCAGGTAGAAACTTTAAGAAAAGCATTAAGTGAAACAAGAGTTGATTTTGATATCAATTTGGATAAAAAATGTGTGATTGTGGAAGGCAACAGCGATATGGTGGCAATTGCCAGAAAAGTTGTTTCTGATCATGGATTTATGATTATTTAAGGTATGAAAAATGTTGACGTGGAAGAAAGATCAAAATCAAAACGATTGGCATATGATCAGGGAAGAAGTCTTTGTGAAAGAACAGGGATTTCAAAATGAATTTGATGACATCGATGATTTCGCAACGCATATCTGTATATATGAAGATGGAAAAGCACTTGGCTGTGTTCGCTTTTATGTAGAAAATGACAAAATGCGTATTGGTCGTCTGGCAGTGTTAAAACAGGCGAGAAAAAAACATCTAGGTGCATATCTGTTAGAACTTGCAGAGCGTGAAATCAGAAAAAGTGATTATCGGGAAGTATATCTAGATGCCCAATGCAGGGTGGCTGGATTTTATGAAAAACAAGGATATGTAATATGTGGAGAACAACATTTAGATGAACATGTTCCCCATGTATTGATGAAAAAGGTTCTTTAAATGACAAAGACTTTTACTTGGAAATAAGTAAAAATATATCATTCATCTTTCTTGAATATCAAAATATCAAGAAAAGCAGCAGCTCCTATCAAAAAGGCCAGTAATTTATCAAGCCACAGATGGTTCGCAAAGAATGACATAAAGAATGTGAAGTTTAATAGTTTATATAAAGCATAATGTAAACAAAAAGCAATACTGCACACAAGTGCAGTTTTTTGTATTTTACTCATTTTTTTCACCTGTTTTATTCTATGAAAGTTCATTGGATTTATGAATGATTTTCCAAAGGTGGGCATAAAGTAGAATGTCAGGGAGGAAAAGAAATGAAAGCAAAAATCATAGCGGGTATCGGAATCGTTGTGCTTGTCGCTGCATTGGCATTCTCTATGAAGCCAAAGCCGTTTGATGAACAATTTGAAAGTAAAATGAACGATATGGATTCGTACATCTTAAGTGGCGATATGGAAATCACCAAAGGTGAGGACGTAAAAACATACGCTTTAGAAGTGGGATATCAGAAAGATGAAAAAGATTTATTTAAGGTATCCTTAGTTGACAAGGAGTTAAATCAGGAACAGGTGATATTGAGGAATGATGGCGGGGTGTTTGTGGTAACGCCAAGTCTGAATCAGGTTTTCAAGTTTGAAGGTGACTGGCCATTAAATTCTCCAAAGCCATATCTGTTGCAGAGTATCGCAGAAATCGTGAAATCCGATAAAGCAGAAATCACGAAGAAAGATGATGGTTATTTGGTAAGCAGTAAGGTCACATATCCAAATAATAAGAATTTTAATCAAGAAGAAATCATGTTTGATAAAGATGCCAATTTGAAATGGATACAAATCTATAATTCAGATCATGCAGTACAGTTAAAAATTGTATTCAATAAATGTACGTATGATTCAAAAATGAAAAAAGATTATTTTAA
>ENA-OQHL01001770-OQHL01001770.1-human-gut-metagenome-genome-assembly--contig:-NODE-1770-length-10223-cov-4.909865_pt1 | contig 10223 bp, 8 predicted proteins | sample MGYA00242565_ERZ504723 | MGnify/ENA primary metagenome ERZ504723 (study PRJEB26092, sample SAMD00036211) | human gut metagenome | host: Homo sapiens | study: EMG produced TPA metagenomics assembly of...
CCGGAAAGAGTAGGTATAGACGAGAAAGTATTACTCGAAAAACGGATTACAAGATACAAACGTGAATTAGAACGAATTACAGGGACACATATAGAAATTGGCAATGCATGTGTTCCATAGAAGAAAATTCTCTTTCTTACGCCACAGATTTAATAAAAAACGAGGAGTTGACGCGAGTAAAAATGCCCAACTTAATTACTTCGTTGACCGGCAAGTCGGCAGGTGTGCGTGTTAATCAGGTTTCTTCCGGTCTGGGAGCCTCAGCCAAAGTCAGTATCCGTGGAATCCGCTCGGTGGCGAGTGACAACCAACCGCTGTATGTGATAGACGGTGTTCCCATTCTGAACTCCACTTCCGAGCAAGCATACTCTGCCATAGGTGGAACGGTCAATGCCGGCAACCGTGACGGAGGAGATGGCATTTCCAATCTGAATCCTGAGGATATAGAGAGTATCAGTATCCTGAAAGGAGCTCCAGCGGCAGCTTTGTATGGTAGTCAGGCCGCCAATGGGGTGATACTGATTACTACAAAGAAGGGGCAGTCGCACGGGCAGCGCAGTGTTTCTTTCTCGACGAGCCTAATGTTCGACAATGCTTTTGCGCTACCCAAGATGCAGAACCGCTATGGAGTAAGTGACGGTGTGGACAGTTGGGGAGAACGGGCAAACCTTCCCGAATACGATAATCTGAGAGACTTCTTCTCTACTGGTGTCACCTCCATAACTTCCATCTCCTTGAGTCACGGCAATGAGAAGTTGCAGAACTATTTCTCCTATGCTAATACTACGGGGCATGGCATCATTGGGAAACATAACCTTTTCGAAGCACAACCTCACTTTCAGAGAGACTTCCGTTCTATTGAATTCCCGTCTGAAGTTAGATGGCAGTATGAACCTGATGCGCCAGGTGGTGAAGAACAAGCCTACCGTGGGTGGTTTCTACATGAATCCTTTGGTGGGGCTCTACCGTTTTCCACGGGGTGAGGATATTGCTTATTATAAGGAGAACTTCGAGGTTTATGATGAGGGTAGAAACTTGAACATACAGAATTGGCATACCTCCTACGAGGATTTTGAGCAGAATCCCTACTGGATTACCAATCGCATATTGAGCAAGGAGAACCGCATGCATGTCATAGTCTCCTTATCCGCCAATCTGAAGATAAACGATTGGTTAAGCCTGCAGGCCCGTGGCAATGTAGACTATATTAACGACAAGGTGCGCCAGCAGTTCTATGCCTCTACCGCTCCGGCGTTGGCGGGAGCCAATGGGCGTTATATCGAGATGGACTATCAGGAAACCCAATATTACGGAGACGCCATACTGATGATGAAAAAGCAGTGGGATGCATTCTCTCTCAACGCGGCGCTCGGTGTCAGTATCAATGACAAGACTGTGAACTCCACCCGCTATGACTCTAAAACAGCTTCGCTGAAATATGCCAATGTGTTCAATCTGGCCAATATCATCATGAATGGTTCTGCCGGGCTGGACCAGAAGATTGATGCGCGGCGCCAATTGCAGTCCTTGTTTGCGACGGCACAACTGGGCTACAACGAGTTTGTCTATCTTGATTTGTCGGCCCGTAATGACTGGTCTTCCACGCTGGCTTATACATCTCATGAGAAAAGCGGGTTCTTCTATCCCTCCGTGGGATTTTCGCTGATATTCAATAAGCTGATGACTTTACCCCAATGGGTGTCACTGGCAAAGATAAGGGGGGCATACAGCATGGTGGGCAATGATATTCCCATGTTCATCACAAATCCTTCCTCGCATATCACGGCGGGCGGAGAGTTCCTGGCAAGTGATGCCGCGCCGTTCAAGGATATGGAACCGGAGATGACGCACTCCTTTGAGGCGGGTATAGAAGCGCGTTTTTTAAAGAACCGCATTGGTTTGAATGCCACTTTCTATAAGACGAATACCCGGAACCAGTTCTTCAAGCTTCCTACTCTGTCGGGCGATAAATATGCCTACCGTTATGTCAATGCGGGTGATATACAGAATGTGGGGTGGGAGATTTCATTGGATGCCGTTCCTTTGCTGACAAACCATTTCAAGTGGAAAACAGAGGTGAACTTCTCCACCAACCGCAACAAGATAATTTCACTGCACGAAGCGCTGAAGGAGTTTCTTTACGGTCCTACCAGCTTCTCGTCCAGTTATGCCATGAAATTGGTGAAAGGGGGCTCTATCGGTGACATCTACGGAAAAGCTTTTGTACGTGACGATGCGGGCAATATCGTTTACGGCACGGAAGGAGACAATACCGGCATGCCTTTGGTGGAAGGTGATGGCAATACGGTGAAAGTGGGCAATGCCAATCCAAAACTGATGCTGGGCTGGAATCATATGCTGTCTTACAAGAATTTTTCTTTCTATTTTCTGGTGGATTGTCGCTTTGGAGGCGATATTTTGTCCCAGACGCAGGCGGATATGGATATGTATGGCGTTTCTGAAGTCACGGCCCGGGCCAGAGACAAAGGTTATGTAATGCTTGAAGGTAACCGGATAGATAATGTGAAAGGATTTTATAAGAATGTTGTAGGCGGACGGGCCGGGGTGACGGAATATTATATGTATGATGCCACGAACATCAGGCTGCGTGAGCTGTCCGTGGGCTACCAACTGCCTGCAGCCTGGATGGAAAAGACCAAAGTCCTCAAGCGGGCACAACTGTCCTTTTCGGGACGCAACTTGTTCTTCTTCTACAAAAAGGCGCCTTTCGACCCTGACCTGGTACTCTCTACGGGCAATGATAACCAGGGAATTGAAGTCTACGGTATGCCTACCACGCGTAGTTGGGGATTTTCTTTGAAGTGTGAATTTAAGAGGGGGGGGAGACTTGATATGAAGAGGATTATAGTACTGATTGGCATGGTTTTCGTGTTTCTGGCTTGTACGGGAGACTTTAAGGAAATCAATACGGACAAGTCCGGTGTGACGGACGAGAACTTGCAGGCCGACTATAACGAACATGGCATCCGTCTTGGAATCATCCAGCAAGGCATCTATTTCAATTACGACTACGGAAAGGGGAAGAACTGGCCTTTTCAGTTGACCCAGAATTTGAATGCCGATATGTTCAGCGGTTACATGCACGATGCCAAGCCTCTGAATGGAGGTTCGCACAATTCGGACTACAACTTGCAGGATGGATGGAACAGCGCCATGTGGGGACATACCTATGAGTATGTTTTCCCGCAGATATATCAGTCGGAGAATGCCACACGTGATCGCATGCCTGCCTTTTTCGGCATTACCAAGATACTGAAGGTGGAAGTGATGCACCGTGTCACGGACTATTACGGCCCTATTGTGTATAGTCATTTTGCCGATCTCGAAGCCCGTTATATGCCCGACACGCAGAAAGAGGTCTATAATGCATTTTTCTGTGAACTCGATACGGCTGTAGCTGTACTTTCCGATTATATTGTCGAGCATCCGGGAGCTTCGGAGTTTGCGCGTTTCGATATGTTGTTGGACGGTGATTATGACTCTTGGATAAAGTTTGCCAACTCGTTGAGGATGCGGCTTGCCATGCGCATTGCGGTAGCCAGTCCGGAGAAGGCAAAAACGGAATTCCGTAAAGCGATGGATAATGAATACGGAGTCATTCGGGAGGCGGACGAGTCGGTGGCGGTTTCCACGGCGAGTGGATATACCAATCCGTTGGGCGAGATAAACCTTGTTTGGAATGAAGCTTATATGGGAGCGCCGATGGAGTCCATACTGAACGGATATGAAGATCCCCGTCGTGAAATCTATTTTGCCACTTGCCAGGATGAACAGTTTGCAGGCGAGTATCGCGGCATTCGTCAGGGTACATGCTTTGCACATAACTATTATAATACACTCTCAAAATTGAAAGTTACCCAGCAGACTGATGCAGTGTTGATGCCGGCAGCAGAAGTCTGGTTCCTGCGTGCCGAGGCTGCCCTACGGGGATGGACCGATGAGTCGGTGAAAACCTGCTATGAAGAAGGGGTAATGGCTTCTTTCCGTCAGTATGGCATCTTGCAGTCCGATGCTTATCTGGAGAGCGACTTGTTGCCTGCCGATTTTGTGGATACCTACGATATGGAGAATGATATTACCGCCCGTTGTCAGGTTTCGCCACGCTGGCTGGAGTCAGCGGATAGGGATACGAAACTGGAGAAGATTATTACCCAAAAATGGATTGCCATGTTTCCCGAAGGGTGTGAAGCTTGGGCGGAACAGCGCCGGACGGGGTATCCCCGGCTATTCCCCGTGCGCTTTAATCACAGTAAAGACGGGTGTATAGATACTGAGACAATGATTCGCCGTCTGAACTTTCCCGGCGGACTGAAGACGGAGAATGCCGAGCAGTATGCCGCTTTGGTAGAGGCACTGGGTGGAGATGACAATGCCGGTACCCGATTGTGGTGGGATACCGGCATCAACTGGTAGAGATACCTTATTATATAGGGATATTTTTTATTGGATGGGGTGATTCTCGGCAAAAATTGCCATACGTTCGTCCAACTGGTCGTACTGATGGTCTTGGATAAAGGAAGTGCAGGCACGTAATCCTTCCTGATGGCTTCCGGTGGTCACCAGTGAAATGGCGCTTACACCGTAGTACATTAGTTCCCGCGCAAGTTCTCCGCTACTCATGCCCGGGTAACCGATGGTGAAATAGAAACCGTCGGCAACGGGATCACCCAAATCATTGTCGTATACCAAGTGGAAACCGTGGCGCAAGAAGATTTCTTTCAGGCGGCGGGCACGTTCACCGTATACTTTCACTTCATCAAGAAAGTTGTATTGATCTTCATTAGCTGCTTTAAGCATGGCGGCAAGAGCATACTGAGCAGAGTGGCTGGTGCCGGAGGAGAGTGCATAGAGTACGCGGTGGATGAATACTGTGCCGAAGGTGCCGCCGCCGTAGCGTTGTGTCAGCCCGGGATAGGCCCGGTGATACAGTTTGTCCGAAATGCAGCTGACACCGATACGTTGACCGGCATAGCTGAAAGCTTTGGAACCGGAAATGAGCAGCACGTAATAGTCCGTATAGTGTGCCACAGAAGGTTGGTAAGGCGCTTGGAACGGTTTGCTCAAGTCTTGGCGGAAGTCCATGGCAAAGTAGGCGAGGTCTTCCAACACAATGACGTCATATTGGGTTGCCAGTTCGCCGATGATGCGCAACTCTTCTTCTTTCAGGCAAATCCAGCTGGGGTTGTTGGGATTGGAATAGACGATGGCAGAGATATTGCCTTTGCTGAGGTAACTTTCCAGCTTCGCTTTCAACTTGTCGCCACGGTAGTCATATACGTCAAAGGTTTCATATTTCTGTCCCATCACGACCAGCTGCTGCTTCTGTACCGGGAAACCGGGATCGATGAAGAGAATGGTATCCTTTTTCTCATCGCACTGGCTACATGTGAGGAATGAAGCGAAAGTTCCTTGCATGGAGCCGGTAACTGGTACACAACCTTCGGGGGCTACATCTACATTGATAAAGGCTTTGATAAAACGTGATGCTTCCTCTTTCAAGGCGGGAAGTCCGTTAATGTCCGGGTAGAGGCTGGCAATACCATTCTGCAATGCCTCCACCTCGGCCTTTACGCCGACGGCTGAGGGGGGGAGTCCGGGTACACCCATTTCCATTTTTATGAATTCCACACCCGATGCCGCTTCGGCATTGGCTGCAATGGCTTTTACTTCACGGATGGTTGCTTTGGCAAAGTCTGTGATATGAAAATCTGCGATAGTTTCATCTATCAACTTACGTTCAATAGGAGTATTTCTCATGATTTCAATATTAATTTAGTTTTGCAAAGGTAACATAAATCTCTTATAATCAAGCTATGTTAAAAAAAAGATGATTTTTTTTCTTTCAAGCTATTGCAGATATAAGAATTTTGTCTACCTTTGCAACCGCAATCGAGAGAGATAGCAACGAAAGAATGAAATAATGGTGCGTTAGTTCAGTTGGTTAGAATACATGCCTGTCACGCATGGGGTCACGGGTTCGAGTCCCGTACGCACCGCAATAAACATTGAAAATCAATAGTTTGCAAAAATAACACCCAATTTTACACCCGTTAATGTAAAATTGGGTGTTTTTGTATTGTTTAGCATTTACACGTCTTAACTCCAATTTTAGTTGTTCAAATATTTGTTATTACTTACTTTAATAACTACACGTAGGGTAAAAATGCGGGACAAGAAAACATCCTCGTCCCGCTACTATAAAACGTATGTTTAATACTAAAAATCCTCACTATGTTCACATAAAGAGAACTGTAGTTTATATCCGACAAAAGTTCCATAAAAGTCAATAAAACAGTTAGCTTCCTTGCTATTAGAAATCCACTGTACTCCTATTCTATTATATTGGGAATTGTTTTCAGTTAGCTTATATTGGGGGTCACCATATAATCTGGTCAGACCTGCTTGAATAACATCCAGTTCACTTGCGTCAAATACTGTAGCATGTTCATTCGTAGCTTTAACCATTTTTATCACTTCTATAGCATGTACCTTTCCATTCAAACCGATAACTCTTACATAATTCATAGTTACATTAAAAATGCTATAATAATAAGCATCTGTCACTTTGTAAATAGAGTAACCATTTGAACTTTTCTCAAAACTCAATTTATTAGATATTTCAGATATTGGCATTCCGATAGTTATCCCTTTAAAGGAAGGTTTAGCTTCCAATTGTTGAATATTTTGAGAGTGCATAGTAAATATGCTCATTAAAAACGAAAGAAGTAAAAGTATATTTTTCATAACATTCTATTTATTTGGAGATAAACTCCCACCGTCTATATAACTCATTCCATTTATAGTAACCTACCATATTCCCATAAGTATCGTAAATCTCATATCGTTGGTATAAGTCATTCCACTTTTTCTTATATTTTACATTGCCATATGAGTCATATTCTTCATTTTGGTTATAAAGATTGTTTCTTTTCTCATAACCCTGCTGGTTTCCGTATTGATCTTTGATATCTTTTCTATTATATAAGCTATTATATTGTTCTGTTTTTAACAAATCTCCGTTTGCATTGTAATACTCTAAGCGGTCATATAATGAGTTATATTTGGCATATCCAATGAGATTGCCATAGGAATTGTAAAACTCTGTTCTATCATATAGCTCATTGTATTTTTGCGTATAATTCTGTCCCCATAATAGGGTAGAAATGCATAAAAGAACGATTGTAAATAATGTTTTCATAATTGTAATTTTTAATATATAAACCATGAATAAGATAATATCTCCTTTTTCTTTATCGCGAACAATGCACGATTTGCTTCAAGAAAGCCTTTTTTTAAAGCCTTTTTTAGAAATTTCTTTCCTTTTCTTTTTTGTCCAGACAAGTAGTATGATATTCCCAAATTGTAGTATAACTGGCTATTGTAATAGCCAGTACTTAAAGCAGCATTGGCATAACTCGTAAAATATCCAATTTGTTTCTTTTGTAGGTATTCATAAGCAGTCCGTGAATACTTGTCAAAATCTTCTCGAGCTCGCTTCTCTCTATACACTTCTGCCGCCGCTCTTAACATCATTTCTTCATGTGTCATCGGAACATAAGTGTTAGTAAATGTTGCGTTAGCGGGAGTGTCATAACGGTTTTGTGCATTAGCAAATATTGAAACCGTAAGAAATACAAAACATAGTAACTTTTTAGTCATGTACTACAATATTTTTATTCTTCCCAGCTCCATGAAGAAGTTTATAAAAACACGAAGCGTGGAACTGCAATGCCACGTCTTAGATGAAGGTCGTAGGAAAAATACCTTGAGTACAGATATGGATATAGCAGCCCACGCTATAGCGTGAGAACCACTATGCTATCCCTTGTACTCTTTGAAAATTTCCTACGTTTTCATCTACAAGATAAGCATAACGCTTCTTTCTTTACTAATATGTCTGGAGAGAGTGTGTGCTCAATCCGGTGCAAAAGTATGAAAAATAATCAAATAAACTCTGTAAAAGCCATTCTTATTTTCTCATTTCTTGTGTTTTATAACCTTAATCCCCTCTTCGGTCTGTTTTCTTCTTTTTGGGTGTGGCTTACACCCAGCTTTTCTTTGAGCTCTTTGAATTTCATCCTGAACCATTCAAGTATCGGCATACCGTCAATACACAGCTGGAATTTACCTTTCTCTTGTGGGTTTCTCTCTACGGTAGCCGTTGAGTGCTCCGTCCTGAACTTCTCCTTGTGTTCTTTCGAATAGAGCCTGCCTTTGAACCCTACGGGCTGCAGGCTGACGATTCGCCTTGTCAGTTCCTCGGTAAACCCCACTTCCCGGCATTGTTCGGCTATGGGCAGCAGTTCCGTTACGATAGGGAAATAGGTGTCTATCTGTTTCAGCCTATTGTCGTACCCTGCAATTTTCTGTTGGTAACTCCGGTCTATTCTGATTATCTCGCTGTTGTGGCGGTTCTCCATGTTCTTCTGCTCCCTCTGTTCGGCTTGCACCTGCTTTTGCAGATTCACAACGTCCTGCTTCAAGCCCTCATTCTCCGCTTCCAGCCTCCTGACCTTGCTGCCGCCCAAAAGAGAACTCACCCCGTCCGCTATGGCTGTGGTGGCGTTTACCGCCGCACCCTTCATCTTCTGCACGTTGATTTCTCCCTTGACCTGCTTCAACCTCTTCTGCGCTTCCTCTTCCAGTCCCAGCAGGGTTTCTATGTTCTCCTGCAGGCTGTCTTGTTGTTCTACCAGCTCCTTGTAGTATTGCATGGTGGAGATGTGTTTTGCCAGTGAACCGTCTATTCCTCTTTGCAAGCCATATTTGCCCATGGCTTGTGCGTAGGTGTCCTGATAGTGTTTCAGCTTGTGCCTTGCCATGACATCATCAGCACACAGCCGCACGTCCTGCGTGCTCTTCTTGCGGTATTTCTTTTTCCCGTTCTGTTCTTCTTTTTTGGCTTTCCTGCGCTCTCCGGTCACTATCGGTACGATAGTGGCGTGTATGTGCGGTGTCTTTTCGTCCATGTGCAGAACTGCCGACACGAGGTTCCGCTCCCCGTATGTTTCACGGAGCCATTGCAGGCTGTCGTTGCACCATTCGTCAAGCTGTCCGTCCGCTTCCATTTGCTTCATGTCCTTGTTGCTTCCGGTGAGCAGTACCCGGATTGCCTTCACCTGGTTGGTGCCCACCTTGCGTCTGATACCTGCCGTCTCTATCCGGTGCGCTATTGCCTGTGTGCGGTTCCTCACTCCTTCGGGGAATTGCACCAATTCCCGGTTCAGGTGCGTGCGCGTTCTGTCCGCGTTCTTGGGGTGGACGGTGCGCTCTATGTGTGCGGACATCCTGCTGTCCGTACCCTTTGCTTTCTCCAAATGCAAAACTACATATCCCATAACTGTAATACATTTTTCGGTTAATACTTCCCCTGCCTTGTTCCCCTGCCGCATGGCTCCGGGGTTTCAAAAGGGGCGGCGTCCCTTTTGCTCATTGGGGCTTTTTTAGCAATGCGTGCATTGCGTGAAGAAAAAGCCCTAATGAGCTATGGCTTTTTTAAAGCCATCTGCCGGCTGTGCGGTTACATCCTGAAACCTCTGCCTTTCCTCTCCGGCTGCCTTGCCTGCCGTTGTTCTCTTTCCGGTTCCGGTTTCTCCTGCCGCCGTTCCGCTTGTCCTGACCGTTTACCACAAAGGAAGTCGTTCAGGTCGTTGTAGTCTCCGTATATGTGTGATGCGTCCCGGACACGCAGCCCGTATTCCTCCCGCAGTTTCTGAACGGCTTCCATTCCCGCCTTGTCGTTGTCAAGGAAGCAATGGATGTGCCCGTAACCACCCAAAGGTCGGATTGCTTTGGATAGGTTGGAAGTCGAGTTCAGCACGATGTAGTCCTGCCCGTCAAGGTCGGGGCAGTTGGGACACCTTTCCAGCCGCAGGGTGAGGAAGGAGAGGTAGTCCATGAAGCCCTCGAAGAGGCAGCAGGTCTCCCTCGGCTGTTCCTGCCGTATGTGGGTGATGTCCTTCGGTGCGATGCACCCCTTGAAGAACTTGTTGCGTATCTCGTAGCCTCCCGAACGGTTGGGGAAGCCGACGGCAAAGTATGGTTTGCCGTCGGTCAGATAGCGCACTTCCCTGCATTCTTCTATGGAACACATGCATTGCCAATTTCTATATGTGTCCCTGTAATTCGTTCTAATTCACGTTTGTATCTTGTAATCCGTTTTTCGAGTAATACTTTCTCGTCTATACCTACTCTTTCCGGAT
>ENA-OQHL01001772-OQHL01001772.1-human-gut-metagenome-genome-assembly--contig:-NODE-1772-length-10213-cov-3.238350_pt1 | contig 10213 bp, 13 predicted proteins | sample MGYA00242565_ERZ504723 | MGnify/ENA primary metagenome ERZ504723 (study PRJEB26092, sample SAMD00036211) | human gut metagenome | host: Homo sapiens | study: EMG produced TPA metagenomics assembly of...
ATAACATTGGATATTGTTTGCTAATCGGGAGGTTAGCAAAACAATATCAGCTTTCCTCCCAAAAGGAAAAATAGAAGTTATTTGACTTTTATGGAGGAATAAAAATGAATAGAGAAAATAAACGCAAAAAATATGAAAAGGGATATTATAAAAATCATCCTTGTAATGATACTTTTACTTGTAAGGTTTGTGGTCGCCCTGTAATTCCAAATGGTGCAGGCAGTGACCATAGAAATCATTGTCCTAACTGTCTTTCCAGTCTTCACGCTGATGAAGAACCCGGAGATAGAGCATCTGACTGTGGTGGAATTATGGAACCTGTAGCTGTTTGGGTAAGAAAAAATGGCGAATGGGCAATTATACATCATTGCAAAAGATGTGGTAAACTTTCATCAAATAGAGTAGCTGCCGACGATAACCCAATGAAACTTATGAGTATAGCAATGAAACCCCTTTGCGAGCCACCTTTCCCACTAGAACGTATTGAGGAATTAACAGCCTTAATGGGTGGAGATGGTAGTTTGAAGTAAGTATTTTTTGACCATTCAAATCATCGGATTTATCTTTCCGATTCATAAAAAGAAAAGGAGTGCATACCTTGTGTTTGCACTCCTTGTTTTTATTTTATGTTATTTTTTAATACTTCTTTATAATTTTTCGGAAAACCTATCAATTTTAAATCAATATATTCAATATTTTTATCAAAAACATTATATAAGTCATTTACCATTAACTGTTTAGTTTCTAAGTTTGGTAATCTTCTTAAAAGTACTAAAGAATAAGCAAATAAGCTATTATTGCTTATTTGAGGATTTTTCCTTAAAAATTGTTTAGTAAATCTAGCTGGTGGATTAAATTTTGTATTATATAATCTCGCAGTATGGGCACACCTATTTCTTAATACAGACAAACAATGTAAGTGATTTTCAAGTGTTTTATAGTTTACTCCTACCTCATCAGCTATTTTTGCTTTTTCTGAGATAAACATAGAACAATATAATTTTGAAACATTTGAAAAAGTCATTAACTCAACCATTACCCATAACGGCATTTGCCCTTTATACTTATGTTTATGATGCTTTACAATTAAACTATCTTTATAGTAATTTTCTTCCTTATTGAAGGTTTGCATAACCTCCCTATAACCTTTTTTATTATAAAAATTATTTTCATCATAATGTTGATTATATGGACTTTCTATACATTTTTCAGTAGAAAATCCGTAAGCTATCTGGGTTTTATAGTAAACTTCTGCTATCTCGATATATTTCCGAAAAACAGCTCTTAAATCTTCATCAAATTTATAAATTTTATATACTATCTTTAACGTTGTATCTTCTTTACATTCACTTTTATTTATGTTTTTTCTAAATTGCAGTGCATATCCCGTAAGTTTGTAATAATTTATTTCAGAAAGTATATTTTTTGCTTTTTCTCTATCTAATATTTGTATTTTATTCTCTATTAATTTTTCAATTTGTTGTTCATAATTTAAAGGTTCTTTTAAATACATATTTTCTCCTAAAAAGTAAAAAAGCTGGGTAAATCACCCAGCCTGGTCCCCAATGTTAAAAATCACTTAATAACTTCGGGCAACTCTGTTGTTATTATTATACTCCAAAATATATTTTTTTGCAACTATAAATTTTTTACATTTTTTACTCTATACCATACAATATACCATTACAAATTGCCGCAGCCAAGTTACTGCCACCTTTTCTTCCTCTGGCTACTATAACCGGCACATTACATTTACTTATAATTTCCTTTGCCTCAACTACATTTACAAAGCCTACAGGCACAGCAATTATAAGTACAGGTTTTATTTTATTTTCTTCTATTAATTCCTTTAGCTTTATAAGGGCAGTTGGTGCATTCCCAACAGCTATAATGTATTCACCCTCTAATTCTGATGCTTTCTCCATAGAGGCAACAGCTCTTGTAGTGCCATTTTCCTTTGCTCTTTTAGCAATATCCTCATCAGCCATAAAGCATAAAACTTCTCCACCATATTTACCTAAAACTCTCTTATTAATACCGGCTTTAGCCATATTAGTGTCAGTTATTATTGATGCTCCTCTTTTTATAGCCTCTCTAGCCTGTTCAACACAATTTGGAGAAAAATACAAACTTGTTTCATAGTCAAAATCAGCTGTAGTGTGTATAGCCCTTTTTACAATAGGCTTATATTCTTCTGGCACTTCTGTAATCATTTCACTTTCTATAATTTCCATACTTCGTGCTTCAATATCCTTTGGAAGTACAAATTGTGGAGTATAGTCAGTTTCCTTATTCTCTAATATTTCATAAATTTTATCCATATCCATATTTTCACGAATAAGGTCTGCCAATTTATCGTATTGACTATTTTTATATTCTTCTACATCTATAGTTTTTACGTCAAAAGAAATACCCTTTTTATCAAATATTCTTTTTATATACTTTTCTCTAAAATCTGTTTCATCAAAGACACCATGAACATAAGTACCAACACAGTTATTTAAAACACAACCTTCTTTTCTGCCCTCAATTTCAGAAAAAAGCCTGTCCACCCTTTACTACACTTTGACCTTGATGTATTTCATAGCCTGTTATTTTTTCGCCATTATAGGCTACACCTGTAATCTGTCTTGTAGTCTTTTCCATATAGAAATCAGTTTCTACAGGCAACAGTCCAAGACCCTCTATAGTGTCAATGCCATTTTCAACACCCTCACTATCAGTTATTTTTTCACCCATAAGCTGATAGCCACCACAAATGCCAAAAATATCTGTACCATTTTCAGCCAATTTTTGTATAGCTGACTTTAAGCCTGTTTCATTAAGCCACTTCATATCGGCAATAGTATTTTTAGTTCCCCCAAGTACAATCAAATCTGGCTTTCCCAGTTCTTTTACACTTGAAACATATCTCATACCATATTGTTCAAGGGGAGAAAAATCAGTAAAGTTTGACAACTTAGGCAATCTTATAACAGCAATATCTATTGCTCCTACAGTTTTATTTTCAAGTCTTGTAGACAAGCTGTCCTCGTCATCAATATCTATATTTCCATAAGGCACAACACCAACAACAGGAGTATGACATTTCTTTTCAAGCATAGTAATGCCATTTTCAAGTATAGCCTTGTCCCCTCTGAATTTATTTATAACTATACCTTTTATTCTCTTTTTCTCATTGTAAGGCAAGAGTTCCACAGTGCCATAAAGCTGTGCAAAAACTCCACCTCTGTCAATATCTCCTACAAGTATAACTGGTGCATCTACCATTTCAGCCATACCCATATTTACAATATCATCAGATTTCAAATTAATTTCAGCCGGAGAACCAGCACCCTCTATTACAATAATGTCATACTTTTCAGCTAATTTATTATAGGCTTCTTTTATTGTAGGAATAAGCTGTTTTTTGTATTTAAAATACTCTTTAGCTTTCATATTTCCTATAGGCTTACCCATAACTATAACCTGTGAACCTGTGTCAGAATTTGGTTTTAAAAGTATTGGGTTCATTAATACGTCAGGTTCAACACCGGCAGCTTCAGCCTGTACAACCTGTGCTCTGCCCATTTCCAAACCGTCTTTTGTAATAAAAGAATTCAATGCCATATTTTGAGATTTAAAAGGTGCTACCTTGTATCCGTCTTGTGCAAAAACTCTCAAAAGTCCGGCAGTTATAATACTCTTACCGGCATTTGACATTGTTCCCTGTACCATTATTACTTTAGCCACATTATCACACTCCTTATTACAAGACCAACTACAAGACAAATGATTGTCATTGTATACATTATATCATTTGCTCTCTTTATGTCTTCGTTTTCTATTTCTCTGTTTTTATCACCTATATAAGGCTTTTTATGAACAACACCAAAATATGTCGCATCTCCGGCAAGCTGTACTCCTAAAGCTCCTGCCATTGCTGACTCTGTCTGAGCTGAATTTGGACTTGCGTGTTTTCTTCTGTCTCTCTTAAAAATCCTAAAGGCATTTTTGTAGTCATATCTCAATACAAAAGCCGATATAATGACCAATATTCCAGATATTCTAGCCGGTATATAATTTAACACATCATCTAATTTGGCAGCAAATTTGCCTATATAAAAATACTTTTCCTCTACATAACCTATCATAGAGTCCATTGTATTTACAGCCTTATAAACTACTCCACCAACAGGTCCGAAAATAAGCATATATATCAAAGGAGCTATAACTCCGTCTGATGAGTTTTCTGCCACAGTTTCCACTGCTGCCTTTATAATGCCCTCTTTTGTCAAAGACTGTGTATCTCTGCCAACTATCATTGAAACAGCCTTTCTTGCACCTTCTGTGTCGTTGTTTTCAAAAGCCTTATAAACTTTCATACTTTCTGTTTTAAGTGACTTTCCGGCAAGCATATAGTAACAAATAATAGCAGAAACTGTTGTATAAGCATACTTATTGAAAGATGACAATTTAAGCACCAATAACGTAATGCCACCGGAAACAGAAATAACCACAATAGCCAATATTGCTCCCAGTATCATAAGCATAGTATTGTTTCTTGCAATTTTTCTGCACAGTTTTTCAAGTATACTAATAAAACTGCCAATCCATCTAATAGGATGTGGCAGTTTATAAGGGTCGCCAATTATTGTATCCAGTATAAATCCCAAAAGAATATCCATAATTACACCAAAGTTTTTAAATCCTTTACTTCATTATTTTCCCAGTTAATAACAAAACCTAAGCCATTTTTAGGCACAGTTGTGTAAAAGTTCTCTCCAGTAAGAGCTGTAAGTAATGCCATCATAGTTCCACCATGAATTACAAAAGCTGAATTTACACTATTTTTAGATACATCTACAGCCTCTTTAAAACCCTTTACACATCTGTCTGTAAAAGCCTTAAAACTCTCTCCATTAGGAATATCACTTGTGCCATTAGACTTTATCCAGCGTATGTAGTCTGGGTTATTTTCAAGTTGCAAATGAGTCTTGTTTTCAAAATCCCCAAAATTGATTTCTCTTAAATTATCCACAACTATAGGCTTATGTTGAGGATAAATCAAGTTAGAAGTCTGCAAACACCTTTTTAATGGACTTGAAACAACTATGCCTACTTCAGGATAAATTCCCTTTTCCACATACTCCTTTATTGTTTCCACACCCTCATCACAAAGGGGGTCATTTGTTACTCCGTTAAAACAGCCTTTTACATTGCCTATTGTTCTGCCATGTCTTATTAAAGTAATTTTCATTTAATAATCACTCCGATTCCACAAATCACACGAGTAACTCTCTCTGCTCTTTCTGCCAATATACAGCAACTTCTGCCTACAGCCTCTCTGTATAAAATCTGCTTTTTATCCATAGGCACAACGCCACAGCCTACTTCATCGCAGGCAACAGCCTTTGCATTAATATTTTGAGAAAATTCCAAAGGGTCTTTTCCATTTTCCATTATTTTTCTGACAAACTCGTGATAATTAACAATAACATCTGCATTTTCAATGCTTTCAATGCTATCTTCTTTTCCATCAGCTATTATACCATTATATGCTTTTATTGCCAAGTCATTATGACCTTGAGAATTTCCACCTATAAACAATTTCAACAAATAAAATCACCTATACCCATAATAAAAAAGCATATAAACTCAACAACACATATGAAAAAGCCCATTAAATCTCCACTAATCCCGCCAAAATGCTTTCTATTTATATTTTGGAAAATCATTACAAATATAAATACAATGCCAAGGGTAATAATAGAACGAACAGGAGCTAAAATCTCCATTACAGAAATACTAGCAATAAGCCATACAACACAAATAACAGCTGTAACAAACTTGTTTGCACTAGAAACAAAAGTGTATAACATACCACTATTTTTAGCAAGGTCCTCACTCATAGCCACAATACCTACTAAGGCTCTTGTAAACACAAAAACAATAGCCATATAAACAGCCTCAGCTAAGTTATCAACAGTACCTAAAATATAGGCGGTAATAAGAACATAAAAAATAGCATATATAATTGCAAATGCTCCTGTATGAGGGTCATCTAATATTCTAATTTTATCATCTCTTGATTTATGAGAGCTAAGGGCATCTATAGTATCCATAAAGCCGTCCATATGTATACCACCATTTACAAGCAACATAGCAACAGCAAAGGATATAATACCAAAAGCAGTTTCTGGTACATTAAATCGTTGTGCTAACAAATTTAAGCCTATAAATAAAGCACCCATTACGACACCTACTAAAGGCAAAAAGCAAAAGATATATTTCATATCCTTCTTTTCCCAATCTATATAGGGCATAGGTATTTTACTAAATACTGCAAAACAAATTATAAGACTTCTTAAAGCACCCAATTTTATTCCTCCTTCTTTAAAAGTATATCTATTCCACAAACCACTTCATAAACTCTGTCAGCTTTTTCTGCAACAGCGTTATTTATGTCTGCTAAAATTTCAATATACTTATTAGTCAGGCTATCATATTTTTCTCCATCTGAGAAAACATCACCTGTTATTATTATCATATTTTCTACTTTATTATACAACTGTACTATTCCATTTACAATAAACATATTTATATCTTTTTGTGGATTTTTTGTAAACATATTATTTGCTACTAAATTAGGCAAATCTTCTAGTAAGGCACAAGACTTATACGGTATATCAATATTTCCAATATCCATATATTCCTCAATCGTTTCAAAACCTTTGCCTTTTCTAAGTTTCAAATGTCTTTCAACACGCCTTTTTCCCTCATTGCCATAAGGAATCATTGTAGCAAGATAGTACAGTTTGGAATTACTTTTTTGTGCCAGTTCTTCTCCAAAACTACTTTTGCCAGAGCCACTTCCTCCTATAATAAGTGTAAGCATTATACCAACCTTTCATAGGGCTTCATTTCTATTTCTTCAAATGTTACATTGTTATAAAGTGCCATAGCCATATCAAGCAAAGGAAAAAGCATTACAGCACCACTACCCTCGCCTAAAGCCATATTTCCATATATTACAGGCTTTAAATTCATTTTTTCAAGTAAAACCCTTGCCACAGGTTCTCTACCCATATGTGATGGTAAAATATAGTCAATAGTATTAGGATTTATAAGACAGGCAATATAAGCACTAAGACAAGCAATTACGCCATCTATTACTATAGGTATTTTATACATTCCACCGCCTAAAAATGCACCAGTCATAGCACAAATATCGTAACCACCTAACTTCATAAGAACATCAAGAGGGTCTTTAGAATTAGGTTTATTGACTTCTATAGCCTTTTTTATTACATTTATTTTTCTTTCCAATCCGGCACTTGTAAGTCCAGCACCTTTACCTGTAGCCTGTTCTACTGGAATATCAAGAAGTACAGATGCTACGGCTGAAGTAGTAGTAGTATTGCCAATGCCCATTTTCTCCAAGACCAATAATATCCGTTTTATCTTTTAAATTTTTGACTACATCAATACCTGCATTTATAGCCTGCATCATTTGTTCTTTTGTCATAGCCTGTCTATTTGCAATATTATTAGTTCCTTTTGAAACCTTGTAGTTTAAAACCCCCCTTAGGAGTATCTCCATTAATGCCTACATCGACAGCTATTGCCTTTGCTCCACAAGTACCTGACAATTTACTAATAGTAGCTACCCCTTTAGGAATATTATTTGCCACAATAGTCGTAACAGAGCTGTCAGTTTGTGTAACACCCTCGGCTACTACACCATTGTCACTACAAAATACAACCATTGTTTTATTCTTAATGGTAAAATCAACATTTCCCTTTATAGCTGCTATTTTTATAAATAAATTTTCAAATTCACCTAAAGAATCTATAGGCTTTGCTATAGAGTCCCATTTCTTCTTTGCAAGTTTTTTTATATTGTCGTCTGTTCTTTCAAAATTATACATAGTTTCTCCTAAACAAAAAGGCTGTGATGTAACTCACAGCCCCAATTCTATTTTACTTAATAAACTTAATCCCTACCATTTTGTCCGGTTCAGCAAAAGTACCTTGACTGATACCTCTGTTGGTTACACAGTAGAGTTTACCTTTTTTCTTAAATATAGTTTCTATATTTCCTTCTGTAGAGAAAGCTCCAAGTCTTTCAAAACCTTCGTCCATATAGATACTATAAATATATGCCCCATTAAATGTTATATTGCCATCTTCTTCAGATTTAATAGTAACCGGTAATACAAATATATTCTTTTCTGTATCAAACATAAACGCCTGTGGATTTTCAAATACAGAAGAAGAAATATTGCTACCACCTAATTCCTGACTATAGAGAAGTTTAGGATTATCCTTACTAGAAATATCAAAGGCATTAATCTTTAACTTATCTCCACCATTATCAACAGTTACGATTTGGTCTTCTCCATAAGGATAAAGCATAATATTGCCTTCTGACAATTTCAATATACCATTACCTGATGGGTTAAGTGGATTAGACATATCAACTGTGTAAATTGGCTCGCCCTTTTCCTTTGGTGTTAAATAAATTTTATCTTCTGTTAATATAACAGAACTAATATTTGCATTGTTTGCCACCTTTGTAGCCTCGCCACTTATTTCCATATTGTTGTTTAAAACATAAACACTATTTACAATCTTCTTGTCTTTATCCTCAACGTTACTTGTTACAACCCTTACATAACCATTATTTTCGTCTATAGAGTGGTTATCAACAGGGTGTCCCTTTACCTCGCCATAAGCATTTCTTGTAAATTCTCCATTGGCAAGTGAAAATCTGTAAATTCTTGTATTTTCTGTCTTATCTGAACTATCAAAAGCTGTATATCTGTTTTTAGCAACATACAAGTTACTGCCGAACAATGAAACATTATCTCCGGCACAAAGGAAAGACTTTGCTGAAGTATCCTGTTTATTATCTGCTATATTAATAGCCATAACAACTGTATAGCTATCTCCACCCATTTCAGGGAAATACTGCATATTGCTAAAGTCCATTATAGTAACAGCATCGCCATTAGCAGTATCTGTATAAGAAGGTGCAACAAAATGACCATTTTTGTAATTGTCAAACACTGATGAATTAGCAACTAAATACACATAATTTCCTTCAAATGATGTGTCTACAGCATATCCATCTACAGCAACCTTTCTTTTCTGAACAGGTGCATTAACATTTGTTACGTCATAAACATAAACAACAGTCTTTTCTGTGTCAGGATCTCTCTGAGAATCTTCTCCTGTTTCCTGTTCACTATTGTTTTCCTTCAAATTACCTACAACAACAAGTGTGTTGTTTTCTAATTCCATCTTCTGTGGCTTAAATTCGTCATCTAACTTAATAGCAGAAACGTGTTTTAAACCATTAGTGTAATTTAATATATTTACACTTTCCTCTGTAGCACAATACATATAAGTATCATCGCTTTTAATAAGGTCTTCTCTGTCTTTTTGTAAAAGTCCTGCTACATTAATGTTATCGTTATTCTGACTATTGTTACCAACAGCCTGTCCAATTTTATTAATAAGTTCATCTTTGTCACTTGTGTTAGTAATTTCCCTTAAATTTTCCTCTGTAGCAACATAAGGTAAATCATTAACCTGTGTTCTTAAATTCTGTATAAACTCTGTGCTTTCTTCATTTGTAAAAGCATTTTCCTGACTAGACACAATAACCATACCATTATAATAATAAAGATATTCATTAAAGGCATTTGCAAAAACAGTTATTGGAACGTAGTCAACACCCTTATCAGCAAAAATCTTTATATTATAATCTAACTTCTTTTCTCTTGTGTTATCAACAATACTGGCATTTTCGCTGTCCATAACAAGGGCTTTGTTATTCATTCTTATTGTTACACTTGGAGCATTTGCATCTCCTGTTACACTAGCACCATATGCTGTCTTAAAGAAACTTAAAGGCACGTAAACATCTTCACCCTTAACAACAGGTACTTGTGATGAGTCAGTCTTTTCTAAAAGGGTCTGCTTTTTGTTTACTAAAATTACAGGACTTCCTAAATTGAAAACAACTGCATTATCAAGTCTGTCTTCTGATGTAACCTGATTTGAAGTAGTAGGTGCTGAAATATTGTCCTTTTTCTTTGAAATCTGGAATACAAGCACTATACTTAAAATAACAAAGTATACAATTACTATATTCAGTATAAGTTTATTGTTCATAAAAAAACTCCTCTTAATTTTTGTTACTAAGGCACAAAAACTCGTCAAATAT
>ENA-OQHL01001774-OQHL01001774.1-human-gut-metagenome-genome-assembly--contig:-NODE-1774-length-10209-cov-2.854890_pt1 | contig 10209 bp, 12 predicted proteins | sample MGYA00242565_ERZ504723 | MGnify/ENA primary metagenome ERZ504723 (study PRJEB26092, sample SAMD00036211) | human gut metagenome | host: Homo sapiens | study: EMG produced TPA metagenomics assembly of...
TCAGGTTGATAGCTGCTTTCCTCCATTTGGACTTAGAACCGGTATCTCCCTCCAGCCCGGTTTCGGCCCGAATGTGTGACGGAAATACGGTGAGAGCGGGACGCCCTTTGTGCAGGAACCCCAGGTAGTTGGACGTAAGGGAAAGGCAGAGGGGAACGCTTGCCTCCATCAACTTGTCCAGTCTCAGATTGCTGTCCGTACAGAGCGGATTGTCCGTTTCATTCATCAGAAGTACCCCCCTAAACATTTTGTATGTAAAGGTGGCATGGAGGGCGGCCTTGACCAGACTGCGGATGAGCCTGTCGGATGTGGTAAACAGGTCATTGTACCAGATCATGGAGGAAATGGAAGATTCCACCTGCCTGACGCTAAGAGTCGGGCAAAAAAGGGTTCGAATCACTTTTGCGCTCTCCTGGCTTGTCCGAAGGTGAGAGGTCACTTTTGCGTGCAAAGGCCGTCGATGCTGCTTTAGGAGAAGATAGCGGTCAAAATTTGTCTCGATATCTGAGTGCGTGACAGGGTCTGTCGTAAGCGTTTTTCTCGATGTAGCTGTGACAGACACTGTCCAGTGTAAAATGGCAGAGAAAACCCAGAATATAGGCGAGTCCGGCAATTTTTTTCAGGCACTGTGGAACCGGAAAGAATCACGTCTTTGGCGCGCCGGAAAAAGGGAGCTGCAGAGACGTCGTGCATCCGGTATCCGGTCTGGCTGACACGGTTTTTCAGAGGGGCATAATAATAAAAGAACAGATCCGGACCGTGTAGACCGATCTCAAACAGGTCTTTATGAAGGTCAATCCGTTTTTTTATATCGGAAGGAAAATTCTGTTTCATCATTTCCCCGAAGGTGTAATGTGCATAGATGGATGGCATCTTATTACCTCCTGTATTTTGGTAGTGACAGTTACGGCTCCGGCGCCTAAAGGCACCGGAGCCGAGTTGCCAAGTATCGAAACCTGTCCGGATTTAGATTTCTCTTGTGTATGTCTTGAGCCATTCTTTCTCTTCTGTGTCCAGATACGGAGAAACTTTCTCATAGACATCTTTATGATAATCGTTGAGCATTTTCTTTTCTTCTGCTGTCATCATATCCGGGTTGATGGCATCGAGATCCATCGGAATAAAAGTGATTGGCTCGAAATACATGAACTGGCCGTACTCGTTCTTCTCGCCTTCACAAGTGAGAAGTTCGTTCTCCAGACGGATACCGTGGCTTCCTTCAATATAGATACCAGGCTCGTCTGTGATAATCATACCTTTTTCAAATGGCTGGATTTCACCTGCGCGGAACTGCCATCTGAAACCTGCCGGACCTTCGTGGATGTTCAGAAGGTATCCGACTCCGTGACCGGTTCCGTGATTGAAGTTTAAGTTTCTGTCCCAGAACGGTTTTCTTGCGAGCAGATCCAGAGTCATTCCGGTGCAGCCCTTTAAGAAACGTGCGTTTGCAAGGGAAAGATTACTGATGGCAACCAGTGTAAAATGGTCTTTCATAATCTGCGGAACTTCTCCGAGCGCATAAGTACGTGTCACATCTGTGGAACCTTCATAGAATCCGGCCCCTGTATCAGTCAGGAAGAGTCCTCCCTCTTTCAGCTCTACATCTGTCTCAGGCGTGGAGGTATAATGAACAATGGCGCCATGTTCACCGTAGGAGCTGATCGGCTCAAAGCTTGGACGGATGAAATTGCCCTGCTCTGCGCGGAACTCGTCGAGCTTGTCTGAAGCGCTGATCTCAGTAATTGTCATTTTGCCGACATTTTCTTTCAGCCATTTCATAAATTTTACATGAGCGACGCTGTCTTTGATCTGAGCCTTGCGGATGTTTTCAATCTCTACTTCATTTTTGATTGCTTTGAAGAGGATCTCCGGATTGCGCTCTTCCACTTTGGCAACTCCTTCCGGAATATTGTTGTAAAGAGCGTAGTTCAGTCTTGCAGGGTCGATCAGCAAAACTTCATCTGAGGCTGTTTTTTTGATATCTTCGTAAATATCATTATACGGATGGAGGACCACGCCGTCTTTTTCCAGATCCGCTTTGATTTCACTGTTTAACTTAGCTTCGTTAATGTAAAGGTCTACTTTGTCCATGGTGATCACTGCATAGGACAGAACAAGCGGGAAGAACTCAATATCATTTCCACGGATGTTGAGTGTCCAGCAGATGTCGTCCAATGTGGTGAGGACATGAGCGGTTGCCCCTGCCTTTTTCATTTCTTCACGGATTCTGGAAAGCTTGGAAGCAACAGTCTCTCCGGTGTATTTCAGATTCAGAGCGAAAACCGGCTCCTCGGAAAGTACCGGACGGTCTTCCCAGATTTGGTCGATCAGATCGTACTCGTAAATAACTTTGCCGTTTTTCTGAGCAGCGATGGATGCGTAATCCTGTCCTTCTCCCATGGAAACGACGCGGCCGTCAAATCCGAGTACTCCGTTTTCAGGTAATGTATCAACCAGGAACTCATGGATCGTCGGAACACCTGGCTCACCCATCTTCATCAGCTCAACAGTGGAGCCTTCCAACTGTTTTGCGGCCTGGATGAAATATCTTCCGTCTGTCCAAAGATAAGCGCCTGTTTTTGTGATGACAGCGGTTCCGGCAGATCCGGAGAACCCTGTAATAAATTTTCTTGCTTTAAAATGTTCCCCAACATATTCGCTCTGATGGAAGTCCGCTGTCGGTACTACATAAATGTCGATTCCTTTCTCCTCCATAAGAGAACGCAGCTTTGCGATTCTTTCAGGTACGTTCATAATAAAAACCTCCTATTTTCCGGCCATAAAGCCATTTCTCAAACAAACTCATTATAACACAAAAACAAGGGGAGAGTTAGTATTATTTTTGTGAAACCTGTGTTATACTTTCGTTATGAAAAATCAAAACCAAGAAGGAAAGGGAAGAATTATGGAGCACTACGCAAGGTCGATTATACCGGTGATTGAATACAACTATGAGAATTTTACAGCCCTGGAGAGGACGATTGCGGATTTTTTCATTCAGAACAAAAAGAAGCGGGATTTTTCCGCCAAGGCGGTCTCGGAGCGGCTGTTTGTATCAGAGGCGTCACTTTCCCGGTTTGCGAAGAAATGTGGATTCCGTGGTTATAGGGAGTTTATTTATCAATACGAAGATACGTTTCGTGAAAAAAAGACCAGACCCTTTGCGGATAATACGAAGCGGGTGCTTGACACATATCAGGAACTTTTAAATAAGGCATATAATTTGGCTGATGAGAAAAAGTTTCAGAAGATCGCGGGAATGCTTACGAGAGCGGAGAAGATTTTTGTGTGTGGGGTAGGAAGCTCTGGAATCGCGTCCAGGGAGACGGAGCTTCGATTTATGCGGATCGGACTGAATATCAATTCTTTAGTGGATCGGGACATGATCCGGATGAGAGCAGTGTTCCAAAATGCGTCTTCCCTTGTAATCGGATTCAGTATGAAAGGGGAAACTGAGGAAGTGCAGTATATGCTCCGGGAGGCTAAAAGAAGAGGAGCCAAATGTATCCTCGTGACAGCCCGCAATAATCCGGACTGCCTGGAGTACTGCGACGAAATTATTCTCGTTCCTGCTCTTGACAATCTGGAATATGGGGATGTGATTTCCCCACAGTTCCCGATTCTTGTTATGATGGATCTTCTTTATACATATTGTCTGGAGGAGAATAAAGAGAGAATTGACGCTTTTCTGGAAGACACAGCTAAAGCGTTGAAAAAGTAGGAGGATAGAGAAAAGTAAGCTTGGAAAATGAAAAGAAAGAGTCTTGACAAGTACCAGAGAATCGGGTAGTATTTGTCATAAGCATATAGAAGAAACAGGCAGAGAAAAGAAGAAGTAGCAACAGATCAGGTTCGTACAGAAAGTAACCGGCTGATGAGAGGTGCAGGAAAAGTTTGTTGTGAATACATCTTGGAGCTTCACACCGAAAGGGAAGTAGGCTGTGACGTCAGGCACACGTTACCGTGTCAGGAGATTTCCGGGGTTCTTTTGGATCAGGAGATGTCCTGTTAAGCCGGAGCTGTTCCGGGAATTAAGGTGGTACCACGAGTTTTTCCCTCGTCCTTTCCAAGGACGGGGGATTTTTATTTATAGGAACTGCGTTCTAATGAAATAAAAATATCCTGTGAGGTCAATGAAATGGAAGTATGGGATTTGTTTGATGAGAACAGGCGGCCGCTTGGGAAACAGGCAGGCCGGAGAGAGCCGATAGTAAAAGGAGAATTTCATATTGTAGTAGTGGTATGTGTTATCAATGAGCAAAATGAAATCCTGTTGACGCTTCGCTCACCGGATAAAGAGAAATATCCGGGAACCTGGGAGAACACAGGAGGAGCTCTGGAAGCCGGGGAGGAAAGCCGTACTGCTGCGGTACGGGAGCTATTTGAGGAGACCGGAATCCGGGTGCGGGAGAATGAACTGCATCTTTTGGATTCTCAGATGGAAGAATCTGCGTTTATCGATGTCTATGTTGTCCGAAAATCTGTCCCGGTGGAGAAGATCCGGCTCCAGGAAGGTGAGACTGTGGATGCCAGATGGGTGAGCCTTGATGAGTTTTGCAGGCTTGGAGAGGAAGAGAAGATTGCGCCGCCGATCTATCGAAGGTTTTGCAGGCTAAAGGGCAAGCTGGACGTATTCATCAGGGAGGAGTCAAGGAAGGAGCGATACCCGGCCTGCCGGGGAGAGAAGAGACAGGAATCAAAAAAGATGATTATCATTGGATGCAGCGGGAGTGGAAAATCCACTCTTGCGAAGAAGCTTGGCAGGATTATGGATCTTCCGGTTATCTATCTGGACGCTTTGTCCTGGGATGCAGGATGGAAGCGCAAGCCTTTTATGGAGTTTGACCGGCTTACGGAGGCGGAGATCCGGAAACCGGAGTGGATCATGGATGGGAATTTCCCTCGGACAGTGGAGCACAGGATGGATGTATGCGATACCATAGTTTATTTGGATTTCCCACGTTGGTTCTGTATTCTGAGTGTGCTGAAACGGGTGCTGACGGGCTACGGGAAACCACGGCCAAGCATGAATGAAGGATGTCCTGAGAAGTTTGATCCGGGATTTTTAAAGCGGATATGGAATTTTGACCAAAGAAGCAAAGCACACTATTACGGGTACATGAAAAAGCTTTCCGGCACAAAGCTGATTGTGCTGAAGACAAGAAAAGAAGTCAACCGATTTGTGAAGCAGGCGGAAAAGGAAGGCAGGTTTATTCCGGGTAATTATCCCAAATAAAAGGAAGCAGAACAGAAAAGAGTTATGATATTTTGGTTTCTATCATAAATAAAAGAAAGAAGAGGTAAGAATGATGCAGATTTACGAAGAATTACAGGCGAGAGGTCTGATCGCCCAGGTGACAGACGAAGAAGAGATCAGAGAGCTGATCAACAATGGAAAGGCAACGTTTTACATCGGGTTTGACCCGACTGCGGACAGCCTTCATGTAGGACATTTCATGGCACTTTGCCTGATGAAACGTCTTCAGATGGCAGGAAACAAGCCGATTGCCCTGATCGGAGGCGGAACTGGCTATGTAGGAGATCCGTCCGGAAGAACTGATATGCGTTCCATGATGACGCCAGAGCAGATTCAGCACAACTGTGACAAGTTCAAAGAACAGATGAGCCGTTTTATCGATTTCTCAGAGGGAAAAGCGCTCATGGTCAATAATGCGGACTGGCTTCTGGATCTCAATTATGTGGATTTTCTGCGGGAAGTAGGGCCGCATTTCAGTGTCAATAATATGCTTCGTGCAGAGTGCTACAAGCAGAGAATGGAGAAAGGATTAAGTTTCCTGGAATTTAATTACATGATTATGCAAAGTTATGATTTCTTCATGCTGTACCAGAAATATGGATGCAATATGCAAATTTGGCGGGGACGACCAGTGGTCTAATATGCTTGGCGGTACGGAACTGATCCGCAGGAAATTAGGGAAAAAATGCATGTGCTATGACAATTACGCTGCTTTTGAATTCCGAAGGTAAGAAGATGGGCAAAACCCAGTCTGGTGCGGTATGGCTGGATCCGGAGAAAACGTCACCGTTTGAATTCTACCAGTACTGGAGAAATGTAGCGGATGACGATGTACTCAAATGTATTCGGATGCTGACCTTTCTTCCGCTGGAGGAGATCGACAAGATGGATACCTGGGAGGGCAGCCAGTTAAACCAGGCAAAAGAGATTCTGGCGTACGAGCTGACAAAGCTTGTTCATGGCGAGGAAGAGGCCAGGAAAAGCCCAGGATAGTGCAAGAGCGCTTTTCTCCAGCGGAAATGCCACGGAAATGCCGACCTGTGAACTTACAGAAGAAGATTTTACAGACGGAAAGATCGATATTCTGACTTTACTTCACAAGAGCGGACTGGTGCCGTCCAAATCTGAAGCAAGACGTGCTGTTCAGCAAGGTGGGGCAGCCGTAAACGGAAAAAAGGTGACAGATACATTCACTGCATATACGAAGGAAGAGTTTAATGAAGATTTTGTCCTGAGGAGAGGAAAGAAAAATTTCCGTAAAATAGTGGTGAAATAATATGAATATGCTTATTATGATTATAGTATTGACAGCATTGTCGGGGATTGGAGGAACCGGGATCGGAGCGGCGCTTAGTTCCACAGTAAAGAAGAGCTCCAACAAGGCAATGAGCCTGTTGTTAAGCTTGCGTCCGGAACGATGATCAGTATTGTCTGCCTGGACCTGTTTCACGATGCACTGGAGACTGGAATGTCTAAGGGAGGGATCGCCCTCTTTGTCATCATCGGTTTTCTGACAGTGTATCTGCTGGAGCGGGTGATGGATGAGAAGGCCAAGCGGGCCAAAAGCCGGATGAGCAGGAAGATGATGACAGCCGGGATTGCCATGATGTTTGCCGTAGCCTGCCATAATATTCCGGTGGGCATGACCATTGGGCGTCCGCCATCAGTCATGGCGGACTGATTGGAAGTCCGGCCATGACACTGGCGGTTTTTATCGGAATCCACAATGTACCGGAAGGAATGGCAATCTGCGCGCCCCTTTTGGCAGCGGGTATGACAAGGGGAAAAGCAGTACTGCTCACCGCCTTGAGCGGAGCCGCCATTGTAGCCGGCGGCATCCTGGGGTACTGGATCGGCGACATGGGTCAGATGGGGCTTGCAGTCAGCCTGAGCTTTGCATCCGGTGCCATGCTGTACGTGAATTTCGGTGAAATCCTGCCGGAGTCGAACGCCCTGTACAGAGGGAAAACACCCGCATTTTTCACGGTACTTGGTATCCTGCTTGGCATGATGTTTATGCATACACATTAATGATAAACAGAATAAGCGCATAGAAACAGTCGGTCAAAGAGCTTTTCAAGTTCTTCGGCCGACTGTTTTCTTTTAGAGGTGGTTCTATATCATTATCCTGCCAGTTGCTATAATCAAAAAACATGTGTCTTGTCACATGTAAAAAAAGGGTGTATAATGCGGTGTAAATGAGTAAACAGACGGAGGAAACCGAGATGAGTTCTTTAACAGAAGAGATACAGATACTGAAAAAAGAAAAGCAGGCGATGATACTGGCGCACTACTATGTGCCGGATGAGGTGCAGGAAATTGCGGATGTGACCGGAGATTCGTTTTATCTGAGCAAGGTGGCAAAGGAGGCAGACGCGAAAATCCTTGTCTTTGCCGGAGTTTCGTTCATGGGAGAGAGCGCCAAAATCTTAAATCCCGAAAAGAAAGTGCTGCTTCCGGATCCGGCGGCGGACTGTGCTATGGCGCATATGGCGGATGTAGAGAAGATCCGGGCAATGCGTAATCGATATCCGGATCTTGCGGTAGTATGTTACATTAATTCGACCGCTAAGTTAAAACAGTATGCGGATGTCTGCGTGACGTCAGCAAATGCGGTGAAAGTAGTAAAAGCCCTGCCGAACAAGCACATTTATTTTATTCCGGATCAACATCTCGGAAGCTTCGTGGCGGCTCAGGTGCCGGAAAAAGAGGTGATTCTGGGCGACGGGTACTGTCCGGTACATCACCAGATCACAGCGGAAGAGGTGCGGCAGGCCCAAAAAGTCCACCCGGAAGCATCGGTTTTCGTTCATCCTGAATGTCCGAAAGAGGTGACAGAGCTGGCGGATTATGTAGGAAGTACGTCAGGAATTATCCGTGCGGTGGCAGAGGACGAAGCAAAGACCTGCCTGATTGGAACAGAGCTGGGAGTGTTATATGAACTGAAAAAGCAGAATCCGGAAAAGGAGTTTTATCCACTCCAGGCAGAGCAGTGTTGTTATGATATGAAGAAAGTGACGCTTAAGAAGGTTCGGGACTGTCTTCGTGACGAGACGAATGAAGTCTATGTGGATAGAGAGGTCAGCGAAAAGGCAAATAGAGCGATGGAACTGATGTTACAGCTTGCAAAATGATCGGGGAGTGTACAGCAATGAAAACAATACAGACAGATATCCTGATTGTCGGGACAGGAGCAAGCGGCCTATTCGCCGCTCTCCATATACCGGAAGACAAGAAGGTGTTGATGATCACAAAAGAAGAGGTCGAAAAGAGTGATTCTTTTCTGGCTCAGGGTGGAATCTGTGTATTGCGGGATGAGTCAGATTACGACAGTTTTATGGAAGATACGCTGAAAGCCGGACACTATGAGAACCGGGTGGAATCGGTGGATATTATGATCCGTTCTTCCCAGGATGTGATCCGTGAACTGATTGATTACGGCGTGGATTTCGCAAAGGAAGACGGAGAGCTTGTCTACACGAGAGAGGGATGCCACTCCAAACCACGGATTTTATTCCACGAGGACATTACGGGGGAGGAGATTACAGGAAAGCTTCTGAAAGAAGCAAAGAAACAGAAGCATATCACGATCATGGAACACATGACGATGTTGGATCTGGTAGAGAAAAAACAGCAGTGCCATGGTGTGGTGGCGGTGGACAAGGAAGGAGAGGCATATTTTCTGAAAGCCGGAAATACGATTCTTGCAAGTGGAGGAATCGGCGGCCTTTATAAACATTCCACCAATTATCCACATTTGACAGGGGACGCTCTCGCGATTGCCATGCGTCATCATGTGGAATTGGAGCATATTGATTACATACAGATTCACCCAACTACCCTTTATTCTCAGCGATCCGGCAGGAGATTTCTGATCTCTGAGTCGGTGCGTGGGGAGGGAGCCAAGCTCTATGGAGCGGACGGAAAGAGATTTGCCAATGAAGTACTGCCAAGAGACCTTTTGACAGAAGAAATCCGAAAGCAGATGGAAAAGGATGGAAAGCCGTATGTCTGGCTGGATATGACGGTACTTGGAGAAGAAGTGATCAAAAGCCATTTCCCGCATATTTATGAGCATTGTTTGGAGGAAGGGTACGATGTTGACGAAGGACTGGATTCCGGTTGTCCGGCACAGCATTATTTTATGGGCGGAATTCATGTAGATCAGGACAGCCGCACATCTTTGAAGTGTCTTTATGCGGTGGGTGAGACAAGCTGTAATGGTGTACACGGTGCTAACAGGCTTGCCAGCAATTCTCTTCTGGAGAGCCTGGTCTTTGCAAGACGGGCAGTTTGGCATCTTTTGAACAATAAAGAGGCGGATACAGGAGAGGATTTGGAAGAGGTTGTTTCGTGTGCAAAAAAAGCATGGGAAGAGCTCCAAAAAGAGAAAAGTATTCCACAGCAGTACCGAAGGGAAATTCTGGAGGAAATAGAAAGGGTAAGGAAAGCAAAATGAACGAAATTACAATGAAATTAGTGGCGGATAAATTGATTATGCAGGCGCTTGAGGAGGATATCACAAGTGAAGATATCAGTACGAATGCCGTGATGCCAAAGGAGCAGATGGGGGAGGTTGATTTGATCTGTAAGGAGGACGGTGTTATTGCCGGTCTTTGGGTTTTTGAGCGGGTATTTACCTTGTTGGATCCTAATGTCACGGTTTCGCTCTTTGTCAAGGACGGAGACGAGGTAAAGAAAGGTCAGAAGATGGGAACTGTGGCGGGGGATATCCGGGTACTCCTCTCCGGGGAGCGTACCGCATTAAATTATCTCCAGCGGATGAGCGGGATCGCTACTTACACAAGAAGCGTGGCAAAACTCCTGGAAGGCAGTAAGACCAAATTGCTTGATACGAGAAAAACAACACCTAATATGCGGATCTTTGAAAAATATGCTGTCCGTGTGGGCGGCGGATATAACCACCGCTATAATCTTTCCGACGGCGTGCT
>ENA-OQHL01001775-OQHL01001775.1-human-gut-metagenome-genome-assembly--contig:-NODE-1775-length-10208-cov-2.166055_pt1 | contig 10208 bp, 10 predicted proteins | sample MGYA00242565_ERZ504723 | MGnify/ENA primary metagenome ERZ504723 (study PRJEB26092, sample SAMD00036211) | human gut metagenome | host: Homo sapiens | study: EMG produced TPA metagenomics assembly of...
ATGAAGCCCATGTTGTGACGGGTGCCCTCGTACTTCTTGCCGGGATTGCCCAGCCCCACGATCAGCCAGAAATCGGATGCCATGTGTTACTCTCCTGTCTTCAACCTTAAGGATTGTACCCCACCCGCCAACGCCTTGACCCAATAGCTCATGTCATGCAGCTTGCCGTCGAGCGCGCCCACCGCGGCGGGAAGCAGTCCGAACCGGATGAATCCGAACCGCCGCATGAGCGCGACGGAACGCGTTGTCGGCGTAGATGATCGCCGTGACATGCGTGAATCCGCGCTCTGCCGCGGCATCGATCAGCCATCGCACCATCATGGTGCCGAGTCCCTGGCGTTGGTGGTCGCCGGCGATGTAGTAGCTCAGTTCGGCGATGCCGTCGTATCCGGCCCGCTGATGGAATTTCGAAAGCGAGCCGAACCCCACGACGGCGCCTTCGGGACCTTCGATGACGACGACCGGATACTTGGCGCGTGGCCGATGGGAGTCGACCCACGCACGACGGCTTTCCAGAGACACCGGTTCAAGGTCGGCGGACGCTCTCCCACGGATCACCGCCTCGTTGTAGATGTCGGCGATGGCCGGAACGTCGGCGTCAACGGCCGCGCGGATGGTATAGGACATGTCTTCAAGCATAACAACCGCCCTGCCGGCGGGATAGGGCGGGTGAGACTGGTGTCAGCGGTGCATGATGCGCGATTCGCCTCGATCCGCCGACAGAAACGTGGACAACGGCCGCACAATCACGAAATGCGGGAGTTGTCCAGAACGAACACGATACAACTGCCGCAAAACAGCCCTTTGCAGCAGTTATCCAGCATAAAACCACGAAATTCCGGCCATCCGGGACATGCCCGCGTTATCGTTCGCAGGACAACGGCCGCAAAATCGCGAAACGCGGGAGTTGTCCCGGCCATCCGACCGAACGCGGTCAATGGACGTCGGCCGTGCCGCTTGCCGGCAACGCCGTCAGCGGAACGGCCGAAGCGTCACGAGGCGGTGTAGAAGTCGACGGCCTCCTCGATGCCACCGCTGAACATGGCTTTGCCCTTCTGGATGACGATGCCCCCTGTGGCAGAACTCCTTCGCGGTGCCGGTCGAGTGGGTGACGAACAGCACGGTCACGTTCTCGTTGGCGATGATGCTGTTGACCCGCTCGCGGCACTTCTTCGCGAACTTGCGGTCGCCGACGGACAGCGCCTCGTCCACCACCAGGATGTCCGGGCGGATCGACGACACGAACGCGAAGCCCAGACGGGCGCGCATACCGCTCGAATACGTGCGCATCGGCTGGTCGATGTACTTGCCGAGTTCCGAGAACTCCACGATCTCGGGAATGAGCTCCTTGGACTCCTCTTTCGACAAACCCCACAGCTGGCAGCGCATGTCGATGTTCTCCATGCCCGACAGCTTCATGTCGAAGCCCGCGGAAAGCTCCAGCAGCGCGGACACGCGCCCGTGCACCTCGACGGTGCCGGACGTCGGGAAGCACACGCCGGTGATCATCTTGAGCGCCGTGGACTTGCCGGCGCCGTTGTCGCCGAGCAGCGCCAGGGATTCGCCGCGGTTCACGGTGAAACTCAGGTCATCGCTCGCGTTGACCGTATCGTGCGGAATGCGCTTGGAGAAGGTGGACAGCAGGCGCAGCTTGTCGTTCTTGAACAGCTTGTACTGCTTGGTGACGTGGTCGAAGCGCACGGCGACGGGATTGCTCGCGTCCTCGTCGCGGATGACCGTGGCATCGCCCATTCGCGTGACATTCGATGGGAGCTTAGAGGACATCCGGCACCTCCATGTACAGACGGTGGTAGTTGTGCAACGCGAGCACGACGAAGATCAGCAGCACGAACAGGAACGGCAGGAACGACTCCCAATCCGTGAAGAACCATTTGTTGTAGATAAAGCAGTCACGCACCGACTGCACGACCCATGTGACCGGGTTGAAGGACGCCACCAGACGGGCGGTACGCGGCCAGCCGCTGATGTCGAACAGGATGCCGGACAGCCAGAAGAACGGGGTGCCGAGCGTCTTGAGCAGGTTCGAGAAATCGCGCGATATCGCGCTCAAAGGCGACAAAGCCATGGACCACGCCACCCAGAACAGGAACATGAACACCATGACCAGCGGCAATTGCAGCATGTAGCGGCCAAGATGCACGCCGGTGAGCAGCGCCACCACAATGGTGAACGCCATCATGCACGCGAAGATGATGAGCAGCGACAGCGTGTAGAACGTGGAAATCAGCGACAGCGGGAATTTGATGCGGTTCACCAGATACGGGTATCGACGATATACGTCACTGCCGGTAGTAATCATGTCGGACATGAAGAACCACGGGAACACACCGGCGGCGAGCCACAGCAGGAACGGCTTGCCGTTGACGTCGGACGAGCTGCGCAGACCGAATTTCAGTGCCACCCAGAAAACCAGGATGTACACGGCCGGTTTGGCGAACAGCCAGATCTTGCCGAGCGCGGCACCGCGGTACGTCTTCACCAGATCGATCTTCGCCAGATTCCAGACCTGCCGTCGCCAATGCCAGTTCTCGCCGACGACTTGCTTCAGTGTTGCAAACAATGTTCTTCCAAATCTGCTTGTCTTCTCATGGTCAGGTGCGGTCTCCCGCGAGGTCAGCCCATGTATGCGATGAGCTTGCGGTACATGTCTTCGAGACCTACCTGCGGCCTCCAGCCGAGCGCCTCAAGGCGTGACACGTCGAGTGGCAGGTGGTGCTCCGGCGGGTAGGGCGCGTTCGGGTCGACGTCGATGATGACGCGCGCGTCGCCCGTACCGAATTCGCGGTACACCATATCGGCCATCTCGCGGATTGACGAGTAGGTGGAGGGATTGGCCACGTTGTACGAGACGCCGTTTCCCCCGCGACCAGCACGGTGAGGATGGCGACACGCGTCGGCGGTGTATGAGTACATTCGTGTGCTTTCGCCGGTCGTCTTCATGACGAAGTCCTTGCCGGCCACGGCGTTGCGTGCGAGCGCCGCGAACAGGCGGACGTCGTCGCGAGGGATGCCCGGGCCGAAGGTCTGCGCCAGGCGGACGGCCTTGACCGGCACCTGGTATTCGGAATGGTATGAGACGCACAGGTTTTTCGGCGGCGCGCTTGCCTTCGGAGTAGCAGCTGCGCACCGAGCAGGGTCGATGTAGCCGACGGCGCTCTCGTCAAGCAGGTGTTCCGTGCCGCGCTGCTTGTTGCCCATCGCCGTAAGATCTCCATGCTGGAGACGTAGACGAAGGAGGCCGCGCCGCGGCGTCGCGCCAGTTCCAGCATCGACCTGGTGCCGTCTACGATCGCGGAGAACGTCTCGACCGGATGGGACATGAAGAACGACGATGCGGTCGGACAGGCGGTGTGGATGACATAGTCCGCCGGCAGGTCGAGCGAGTCGACATCTTCGAGCGATCCCTGATGCAGCACGAGCCCGTCGTCGGCCGTGTACTGCCCCAGCATGGCCTGTGCCCTGGCCGGGTCTCGCACCAGCGCGTCCACGATGATGCCCGCCCCCGTCAAGCGGTTGCGTTCCAGCAGCGTGCGGGCGCACAGCGAGCCGATAAGGCCCGTGGCGCCGGTGACGAGCACATGCCGGCCGGCGAGCGCATCCCAGTCGATATCGAGATGCTGCGCCAGTGACGCATATTCCTCTTGCAGATCAAACATGATGGTCGTTGTCCTCCGTGTTCGTGTCACAGACCGAAGATCTGGGAGCTTTCCTCCGCGTCCATGATGGCGCGCATGATGTAGAAGTCCGATGGCGTGGTGATCTTGATGTTCGAGTTGGCGCCTTCCACCTCGTACAGTTTGTGGCCGTAGTACGACATGAGGGACGCAGAGTCGATGAAGTCGCCGAGCCCTTCTTCCACGGCCTTGTGGTGTGCGTCATGCAGCTCGCCGAGGCGGAAGCACTGCGGGGCGCGGGCGAGCTGGCACTGTTTGCGGTCGATGATGTTGGTGATCACGCCGTCCTCGCTTTGCACGATGGTCTCGGTGGCGGGTACGACGGTGACGGCGCTGCCGTTCTTCTTCACACTGACGATGCAGTCGGTGATGGTCTGCTGGTCGATCAGCGGCCTGACGCCGTCATGAACGATGACGACCGAATCCGCGGGATACAGTCTGTTCGCCTTGTCGACGCCGTTGCGGATCGACTCCTGCCCGGATGAGCCGCCTGGCACGATCGCGGCGATCTTACCGACGCCGAACTTGGTGATGAGCTGTTCGAGAACGTCGATGTATTCCTTCAGGCATACGACGACGATGGCGTCGATGTCGGGATGCTGATCGAACGCCTCAAGCGTGTAGATGATGATCGGTTTGCCGTGCACGAGCAGAAACTGCTTGGGCTTGGTTCGCGAATTCATGCGTTGGCCGGTGCCGCCCGCAAAAATGACAGCGATGTTCATGCCTTCTCCACTGTTATATGCGCTTTCGGGCTTGCAGCCCCGTTAACTCATACGTAGTCTATGTTCCAGACACGACTTATTTACCGAGCATTCACCTTTCTGTGGTATTCGGCACGCAGAGTGCACTAAGACGGATCACCATCAGTCCTTTCCAAACAGGCGCATGACCGCCCGCAGTGGCGCAGTGACCTTCCACGACTTCGAGTTACGGAGTTTCTGGACCTCGGCGCGAGATTTCTTGAGATCCGCTTCGAGCTTCTTTCGCTTCTCGGATAGTTTCTTGTTCTCAGTTTTCAAACGTTCGATATCAGGGTGTTCAAGAATACGCTCGGCGCCGATCTCGCAACCCAATACCATCTGGCCCACATAGGCGGCATAGTCATCGGCGTAATAGCGGACATCTTTCTCTTTGAAGACAGACAGCTTTGATTGCGCCTCACCCATGTACATCTTGTTCCATTCTTCCATGAATGTTATTCCCATCTCATTCATGGAAGAGAAATCCACCTGCAACTCTTGATCCTCAAATGCGATATTGCGTCCCTCTAGGTAGTCACGGAAGAAACGGTTCGGGCCGAACAGGAACGGGCCATCTATGTGAGGTACCGGCAGAGGGTTCAAATATAGAACAAAGGCATGTGAAACGAATACAGCCATTTTTTCGCCTGCTGGTGCATCAAGCCGCATATGTGCCCCTGTACTCTTTGGCATTAAGTAAACGTTTCCCATGCAGCAGCCTGTGCTGAATCAGGTTGCACAGCCGTTTCAGGGGTATCGACAGCGCGATCGCGCCGATGATCACGACGGCCTCATAGCGCAGGTGCGTGGTCGGCAGGTCGTTGAGGTTCAGCATCTTGCGAATCATCACGTGAAGCAGATACAGTTCCAGCGAATACCGTCCGAACCAGCTCAGCACTTTTGATACCACGTCGTGAAGGCCTGCGAGCGCGGGCTTTCCCGCGCGGGCCATCACGTCCATGATGACGACGCCGCATATGCACAACAGCAGGTTCAACGCCGCGCGAAGGTACACCTTGACCATAGGGACATCAACCAGCTGCATCGGGTAGAGCATGACGGCCACGGCCGTCAGGCATGCGGCGACCACGGGCATGGGCAATGGACGACGTTCATGCGAGAGCCTTCCCAGCAGCGCGCCGAAGATGAAGCACGGTATGCGGTTGACGATCAGATCGACGTTGTCGTAGAAAGACGGCGCGAATCTGTACAGCGCCACCGCGACCAGCACCGCGGCCGCACACAATGCCAACGTTCGCACCCATGCCGCGGCGACGTTTCGGGTACCGTCCACGACGGCGAACACGAGCGGAAACAGCACATAGCAAATCAGGCACACCGCTATGTACCAGAACCACTTCACACCGTCCGTGAAAAACGTGACGAATGCGATGTCGGCGAGGAAACGCACCACTCCGGCATCCGAATGGACGAAGTCGAACCAGATCCACCCGACCAGCGCCACGGCGACGTACGGCACCAGCACGCGGGTCAGCCGCTTGCGGTAGAACGCCCCCGCGTCCGGGTTGCGCTTCCACGAGTAGTACAGGCCCAGCCCCGAGATCATCAGGAACATGTCGACGCCGGAACTGCCGATATAGTCGTAGAACACCTGAGCGGGACCGTTGAAATGGTCGGCCGCGTTCGACAGGTCCTCGGTGTAGTGGAACGCCATGATCAGCAGGATCTGCACGCCCATCAGCACGCCGCGGTATTTGGACAGCAGCTCGTATGATGGGCACCCGGCGCCGCGTGGTGCCGCGTGCCGGGCAGTCTCGCCGGAGCCACTGCCGGGCTCGCCGGCGCCGGCGGCGGGCGCGACGGCCATGCTCGTGTTCCCCGGCACGCTCACTCCTCCTCGTCGGAGGCGGACTTGGTATCCTTGTCGGCGACCTTGGAATCCAGCAGTTCCTTTGCCTTCCTTTCGGACTTGGCCGACTTGTCGGACTGCCGGACCGGCACCGCGCCTCCCTTACCGGAGGCCTGTTTGCGCACACCCGGAACATCCTTGCCGTAGATAATAGTGTCGATGGCACGGTCGCTGGCGAGTCCGCTGCGCTCGGCGGCGCGGTCGATGGACGAGGGGTGAGGGGAAACCGTCTCATAATGGCGAGTCCTCAGCACGTCCAGGAACTCGTCGAACGTATCGCACACCACGCCCGGCGCCATCTCGTCGATGGACCGCTGCACACCGCGGATCAGCGAGTACGCGGTCTTGTCGGGCACGAAGAACACTACCGGCTTCTTGAGCAACAGGTAGTCGTAGAAGCACGACGAATAGTCGGTCACCAGCACATCGGCGATGAAGAACAGCTTCGTCAGGCTCTCATCGGACAGGTCGAAGATGCGGTCGGCGTACTCGGCAGAGATATCCGGACGCTTGCGGATGAAATGATGCATCTCGAACACGAAATACGTGTCCGTCTCGACACACATGCGGTACAGACGATCCATGTCGATCTCGTCATACGGGTAATACGCGGTGCGCTGACCGGTGCCGCGGAACGTCGGAGCGAACACGATGACGCGTCCCTTGGCCGACCACGGGAACTTGTCGGCCATCTCCTCGCGGTATTCCTTCTCGACCTTCTCATCGAGGAAATGGTCGAGCCTGGGCATGCCTGTGGCGAGCAGCGCCTCCTCCTCGATGCCGAACACCTCGGAATAGATGCGACGCAGGTGCTCGTTGCCGACCAGCGCGTACGTGTATCGGCGGTGCGCGGAATTGTACGGATCCGGCGAGCCCTTGAGACCAAACGGGCATAGCCGACCGACTTGAAACCGACGCCGGCATGCCAGATCTGCGTCAGCGTCACATCTTCACCGGGGTCGATGAAGTTGAATACAGGGGTGTAATCGTCGATGAAGACGTACCGGCTTCGGGCGATCTCGAACAGGTCGCGCAGCCAGGCGACGATGTTCTGCCTGCCCGCGAATACGTTGCGGTACCGGGCACGAATATCGAAGCGCTTGTCCATGCCGCGCTCGATCATGCGGCTCTGCAACGCCTCCATATTCTCCGTCGGGCCCTCGCCGTTCTCCTTGAGGAAGAGGATTCGATTGCGCTTGCGCGGCACCAGCTTGGTCATCACCGAGTACGTCGCCGCGAAAACGTCCTTCTGCATCTGGCGACGACTGCGCTGACGGTGGCGCGGGGTCTTGTTGCGCTGGAAGAACTGCATGTGCAACGCGAGATAGATGAGACCGGCACGATTCGTCTTGGGCACGAACACACCAGTATAGGCGTAGCTGTTCTTGCCGTAGCGGAACACGCGGTCGAGATTGTCAAGCCGCTCCAGCACCTCATCGTCGTAGGTGACTCCGCTGGTGACATAGGGGTGCCGAGCCACCAGTTCCAGACGCTCTTCGTCGGTGTACTGTGCGACCGCCTCATCATCGTCACGCAACTCCGGGGGCAGCAGGTGACGTACATCGTAGTCGACGCGCTGCGGCATGAGCGGGTATTCGGCGTACAGCGCCTGCAGACTGAAGAGCGCAGACTCCTTGATTTTCTCGCAGATGATCCATTGGCCGCCGGGAAGCACCTCGCGCCCGTCCCCGAGCACCAGGTTCAGGCGGGCGCGGCGGACACCGCTCTCAAGCCCGACGATCTCGAACGGAACGAACTGGCGACGTCCCACGCAATACAGCCACGGCACACCACCATCCCGCGAGGAATAGTCGATCTCCAAGTAACTTGACCGCCAGCGGATTTGGTGAACGTCCAGTGACATCCCCGGGCTCCTTTACGACACCTTGTCATTCATCTTCGGTTCCCCTTGTGGTAACCTATGTAATATATAGAGTTGCAGTTACGGTAGACCGGCTAACACACCAACCTGATGCTTCGGTAAGGGAGAACAAGAATGAAACGTCATCTGATTAATGCAGTTCGGATGATGATGCTTCTTATATATAGGTTCTTCCGCGCGTTCCCGCGCAAGCGTAGGATTGTGTGCCTGAGTCGCGAGAGCGACCGCCCGACCACCGATTTCCGGCTCATCCGCCATTATGTGAGACAGACGCATCCGGATTATTCCGTGGTGATCCTCGCCAAGAAGCTGCACAACCCGGTACGATACGGGTTCCATATGATCCGGCAGCTGTATTTCATCGCCACCAGCCAGGCGGTGCTGCTCGACACCTACGCCATCGTGGTAAGCCTGCTCGCCGGCTACATCGACGTGCCCGTCATCCAGATGTGGCATGCGCTCGGCAACATGAAGAGGTTCGGATACACCGCGTTGGGCTCCAAGGAAGGCCGGAAGTTCTCCACCGCCTCGCTGCTGAACATGCATCGCGGGTACACGTCCGTGCTCATCTCATCCAAATCGTTCATCAGCGATTACGCTCGCGGCTTCGACATCGACCCGTCCATCATCTACGAGGCGCCACTGCCCCGCACCGATCTGCTGATCAACAGCTCGTACCGGGCGCAGCAGCACGAACGCATCATCCGCGAGTTCCCGGAACTCGGGCGCAAGCTCAACATCGTCTACTGCCCCACGTTCCGCAAAAAGACGCCCGCCAATCAGACTCAGGCGGCAGCAGCCCTCGCCGATGCCATCGATTACGACAGTACAACCTGATCGTGAAATGCCATCCGTTGGACGACCTGCGTATCAACAATCCTGCACGTGTTCCAGCACTATCCGAGCCAGTACGACATGCTGTTCGTCGCCGATTACGTCATCAGCGACTATTCGACCGTGATCTATGAGGCCGGACTGCTTGACCTGCCGGTGTTCCTCTATGCGTACGACTGGCCGGACTATTCGAAGAAACGCAGCCTGTACATCGACCCGAAGCGCGATATCCCGACGCTGTTCACGGATGATGCCGAGGCAATCGTGAGAGCCATCGAGCACGACGATTTCGACCATGCCGCCTATCAGGCGTTCATCCGTCGCAACGTGGCCATCCCCGAGCACGGCTCCTGCACGGCGCGCGTAGTCGAGCACGTATTCGATCTCATCGCCGCCCGCTAGTCAGGTTCCCCTTTCCCACTAGTCAGGTTCTCTCCCGCGGAAGTCCCATTTGCGCGCTGTCAAATGGGACTTCCGCGGGAGAAGGTGTGGGGATGGTTACCGACCGACTGCCATCTAGCCCTCGCCTGTACCACACCATGCGATTTTTGAGGGTTTTGGGGCTGGTGTGGCCAAGGGTGATTCCGGGCTCATCCACCGATCATTGGAAAATGGCGGTTTTCATGACCCGTGCTTTGCCACACCACGTGATGTGAAGGCTCACATCGCATGGTGTGGCTCTCTGTTGTGCCACACCATGCGATTTTGGGGTGTTTTTCGCTTGGTGTGGCACACGGGCTGGGAGCGAATCAGATGGTCAGATGGGTAGAGCATGACTGGGGGCCGTTCTGGGCTGAGAACCACCCCCCCCCAGTCATGCTGCGCATGACAGCCCCCGGTGTGGGGGCGTTCACAGTACTGGGGTTTTCTGGTTTGGCTCTTACTTGCCACCGTCGAGTTCGATGGCCTTGTTGAGAGCTTCTTCCAGTTGCTTCTGGGCTTCACCGTAGGCGGTCCAGTCGCCGTTCTTCATGGCGGACTGGGAGTCCTTCATCGCTTGGGCCGCATCCTTCAGCGCTTGCTGAAGCTCGGGGCTTTGGCTGCCGCCCTGCGAGGAGGAACCGTTCTGGTCCTTGCCCTCGTTCGTACCACTGCCATTCGCGTTGCCGTTGCTCTCGCTGCCATCACCGGAGTCAGTGCCGTTCTGCCCGTCACCGCTTTGAGACGTGTTGCCGGAATTCTCG
>ENA-OQHL01001777-OQHL01001777.1-human-gut-metagenome-genome-assembly--contig:-NODE-1777-length-10197-cov-4.917080_pt1 | contig 10197 bp, 10 predicted proteins | sample MGYA00242565_ERZ504723 | MGnify/ENA primary metagenome ERZ504723 (study PRJEB26092, sample SAMD00036211) | human gut metagenome | host: Homo sapiens | study: EMG produced TPA metagenomics assembly of...
TTTTTTATCTACAGTTTCAGGTTATGGCTGCTGTAGGGGATGAGGCTGAGGGGTGTTTGATAGTGGATTTTAAAATTGATACTTTCATTTAGCTTTATTTAATTTTAAAAAGTTTTGAAATTTGGTTGACAAGTGAAATGAAATGATGTAATATAACAGCATAAACAACAGGAAACAAAATCAAATGAAAGTGAAGGTAAGAAAAATGGTTACAGTAGAACAGTTAGCAAATATGGTGGATCATACGAATTTAAAGGCTTTTGCAGATGATGCTGCTTTTCAGAAGCTATGTGATGAGGCTAGAAAGTATAATTTTAAGATGGTAGCGATCAACCCCGCTCAGACGGTAAGATGTAAGAAAAAACTTGAGGGAAGTCCGGTTCATGTAGGGGCAGCGATTGGTTTTCCTTTAGGTCAGACAACTTTGGAATGTAAGATTTTTGAAACAAAAGATGCGATTGAAAAAGGGGCAGATGAAATCGATTATGTGATCAATGTGGCAGAGTTAAAGAATAAAAATTATGATTACATAAAAAAAGAAATGGAAGAAATCGTAAAGATCTGCAGAGAAGCTGGAAAAACTTCAAAAGTTATCTTTGAGAATTGCTATTTAACAGATGATGAAAAGAGAAAAGTTGCAGAAATTGCGAAAGAAGTTAAACCAGATTTTATTAAGACATCTACCGGATTTGGAACAGGTGGAGCTACAGTGGAAGATGTTAAATTAATGAAGTCTGTGGTAGGAGATGAAGTAAAAGTAAAAGCAGCAGGTGGAATCAGAGATTTAAAAACAGCATTGGCCATGATCGAGGCAGGGGCAGAGAGATTAGGAACAAGTGCAGGAGTAGCAATTGTTGAAGAATATAATAATCAAAAATAAAAAAGGAGATGGTTCTACATGAAGGATGAAGTAAAGGTTTGTCTGATTGGTTCGGGTCGTGCAGGTATGATACATGGGCATAATTTTGCAGGAAGTGTACCAGGAGGTAAGATCATCGCAGTTTGTGATCCTGTAGGTGATGTGGCAGAGAATGCAGCAAAAGAGTTGGGAATAGATCTTTTTTACAAAGAATATCTTGACGTTATGAAAAATGAAGATATTGATGCGGTGATTATAGCATGTCCTACAAAATTTCATAAAGAGATCACAGTAGCAGCTGCAAATGCAGGAAAACACATCTTTTGCGAGAAACCGATGGCAATGAATGAAGAAGAATGTGATGAGATGATTGAGGCTGCAGAGAAGAATCATGTAAAATTACAGATTGGTTTTATGAGAAGATTCGATGAGAGCTTTCAAGAGGCTAAGAAGATGATAGAGGCAGGTGAAATCGGAGAAGTTGTCTCAGTAAAATCTCATACCAGAGGACCAAGTAAACCAAAAGAATGGATGTATGATATTTCAATCAGTAATGGGCCACTTGGGGAAGTTTGCAGTCATGATATTGATACAGTTCGATGGTTTAGTGGAAGTGAAATTAGTAGTTTATATGCAATTGGTGGAAATTATAGAAATAAAGAAATCGCAGAAAAATACCCAGATTTTTATGATAATGTAATCATGAGTGTAGAATTCGAAAATGGAATGCAAGGTGTGGTAGAGGGAGCACAGTATGTGCAATATGGATATGATGCACGGGTTGAAATCCTTGGGACAGAAGGAGTGATCTGTCTTGGAGATGTTCATGAAAAGAAAGTATTAACTTGTACAAAGAACCATAATGTCAAACGACCAACCATGCATAGTTGGACATATTTATTTAAAGATGCCTATGTTGCGGAAGATACGGCATTTGTAAGAGCAATTCTTGATAATACAGAAGTAAAAGCAACAGGGCATGATGGGAAAATGGCAGTAAGGATTGTACGCATCGGAAATGAATCATTAAAGGAGAAGAAGATTAAAAAACTATAGGAGGAACGGCTATGGAAAATAATAATACAGGGTTTAGAGCTAAAATCCAAAAATTTGGTGGTGTTTTAAGTGGTATGGTCATGCCAAATATCGGAGCATTTATTACATGGGGATTGATCACTGCAATTTTTCTTCAGACAGGATGGCATCCGAATGCACATATTGCAAAATTGATTAGTCCAATGCTTTCTTACTTACTTCCAATTTTGATCGGATATACGGGAGGTAAGAATTTTTACGGAGATCGAGGCGGTGTTATTGGGGCAGCAGCGACCATGGGCGTGATCGTAGGAGCAGACATCCCTATGTTTATGGGAGCTATGATCATGGGACCGGTGGCAGCATTATGTATGAAACAGGTAGATAAGTTATTTGAAGGGAAGATTAAACCTGGATTTGAAATGATTGTAAATAACTTTTCTATGGGAATTCTTGGAATATTTCTTGTATTAGCTGCTTATTATGCGATCGGACCATTTGTTCAGGCAATTAATGTTGTATTGTCAGGTGGAGTGAGTTGGATCATTGCACATAAACTAATTCCATTTGCAAGTATTTTTATTGAACCAGCGAAAGTATTATTCTTAAATAATGCAATCAATCATGGAATTTTATCACCAATTGGAATTACACAGGCTGCCAAAGCTGGAAAATCAATTCTGTTTATTTTAGAGCCAAACCCAGGACCAGGTGTTGGAGTATTATTAGCATATACATTCTTTGGAACAGGAACAGCAAAGAGAACAGCACCAGGAGTAGCGATCATTCATGCATTTGGTGGAATTCATGAACCATATTTTCCATTTATCTTAATGAAACCACAGATGATAATTGCATCAATTTGTGGAGCCGTATCAGGAAACTTTGTATTTGAATTTTTTAATTGTGGTTTAGTAGCTACAGCTTCTCCTGGAAGTTATTTCTCAGTGCTTGCAGTTGCACCAAAATCAGATTATCTTCCGATCATTGCAGGAATGTTATTGTCAACAGCAGTGTCATTTGCAGTTGGATCAATCATTTTGAAATTATCTAAAGGTGGAGATGATTATGATAATGCATTAGAAAAGAAAGATGCAATGAAAGCTGAAGGAAAACAAGAAGAAAAGAAAGAAACGATCATAGATTTATCTGGAAAAGTAATTAAAAAAGTATATGTGGCATGTGATGCAGGAATGGGATCTAGTGCTATGGGAGCATCTATTCTTAGAAAGAAAATGAAAGAAGCTGGATTTGATGATATTGAAGTAAAAAATGTATCAATTCCATCTTTACCAGAAGATGTAGACATTGTAGTTACACATAAATCTCTAACAGATCGTGCAATAGCTGTCAGACCAAATGCGATTCATTATTCTGTAGAAAATTTCCTTGAGGGAGAACAATACGATGCAATCATAGAAAAAATAAAAGAGACAAGATAGTAGTGATTTTGATTTAAAAGATATGTTCATGCATAAATTTGTAAGAGCATATCTTTTTTTGAAAAAATATTTATTTCATAGAAGTTTTAGATAGAATATGTTAAAATTTGAATAAATAAATGAGTCAGATGAAGGAGGAAGTTGTCATACATGTTTGCAGAAGAAAGACAAGAAAAGATTTTAGAAATGCTTAAAGTTAATAAGCGTGTAAGCAATACAGAATTGATCAAGAAATTTGGAGTCAGTGGAACAACAATACGAATTGATCTGACTGAATTAGAGCAAAAAGGTTTGCTTTCAAGAACACATGGAGGTGCGATCTTAAAAGAAGATCCAGTTTATGGAGAGGATTCGATATCATCAAGACGAGAAAAAAATAAAGAAGAGAAAGAATGTATTGCAAAGAAAGCACGAGCTCAGATTGAAGATGGAGATACAATTCTTTTAGATAGTGGAACGACAGCATTAGATCTTGCAGAGTTATTGAAAGATATTCATAATCTTACAGTAATTACAAATGATCTGCAGATCGCATTAAAATTGCAAAAATATTCAGAAATTCATTTAATTTTATTAGGTGGAAGAGTTCGAACATCATTTGAGTGTACCGTTGGAGGTATGGGAATCAGAGCATTAGAAGAATTATCTGTTGATAAGGTGTTTATGACAACAAATGCCCTTTCTTTACAAAAGGGAGCAACAACTCCAAATCTTGACAATGCAGAAATCAAACGTGAAATGATGAAGATTGGGAATCAGAGATATTTACTCTGTGATAGCAGTAAGATTGGAACGAAAACAGTTTGTTCATTTGCCAAGATTGAAGAGTTTGATGTGATTATCACGGATGATAAAATATCAAAGGAATTAAAAGATAGTATCGAAAAATTACACATTGAAGTTATATAGGGATTCGTTCAATACCAAAGATAATTGGCTTATATCCCAGTCTTGCCCCAACGTGCGGCACAGGTTTCGCACATTGGGGCGATTTTTGATTTTTCGGATTTAATAAGAAATGTAGTGTTCTGGATCGTACCATCAGATAAGTTCATCTCTGTTTGATAAGTTATGTTCCATAGATTAATCCTGTTCTAATGGGAAGACGACAACTAACATCATCTTAAATGCTTCTACTGCATGAACAGAGTGTGGTTTCTTTGCAGGCATGACAAGAGATTCCCCTTGATTTACGATGTATTCTTTGCCATCTACAATAAATTTTCCGCAGCCTTCAATGACAGTTACCATTGCATCTCCGATCGAGTCATGAGTAGAAATCTCTTCTCCTTTGGAAAAAGCAAAGAGTGTAACACTGACAAAGTCATTTTGTGCTAAAGTCTTGCTTACAACTTGATCAGCATCTGCATTGACCTGGTCAGCAATTTTGAGTACTTTTTCGTGGTCAATATTTTTGATATATGGATATGCATTCATTATAAAATCTCCTTTTGTTTCGCATATTGTTAAGTTGATTTTAGTATATCCAAAAACTTGGAAAAAGTCTGTTATTTTTACAAAAAAATAAGAAAATGAGTAAAATCATATTACAAACATATCAAATTGATATAAGTGCTTTCTTTCTTTTTGTATACAATTGTGATAGAATAGCGTTAGAAAAATTTTTGCCTTGGAGGAATTAAAAATGGAAAACAGTGTCAAAAATTTAATTCAGTTTATCGATCACAGTCCAAGTTGTTTTCATGTGATTGAAAATGCGAAAAAAAACAGTTCTTGGAACATGGTTTTATACAGTTAGAAGAAAAAGAACATTGGAATTTAGAAGAAGGAAAAAGTTACTTTGTAGAACGAAATGGAAGTTCTATTTTAGCCTTTCATCTTCCTAAGAAGGATTTTCAAGGGTTTCACATCGTGGCAAGCCATAGTGATTCTCCAACATACCGTATCAAAGAACAACCACAGATGGATGTAGAGAAGCATTATACAAAGTTAAATACAGAACGTTATGGTGGAATGATCCCTGAAACATGGTTTGATCGTCCGCTATCTGTAGCAGGACGCATTATAATAGAAGAAAACGGACAGATTAAGGATCAGTTGCTCAACATTGATAGAGATCTTATGATTATTCCGAATCTTGCAATTCATATGTCAAGATCTTCAAATGAATCAAAACAGTTAAATCCACAAAAAGATCTCCTGCCATTATGCGGAGGAAATTTTACAAAAGATGGTTTTGAGGAAATGATCGCCAAAGAATCAGGCGCTGAGAAAGAAGATATCTTATCTTATGATCTGTTTTTATATAACCGAATGAGAGGAACAACACTGGGAATCAACGAAGAATTTGTTGCAGCTCCCAAATTAGACGACCTTGAATGTGCATATTCATCCATCGAAGGAATGTTAAATGCAAAGCTTTCCAAAGATTATGTCACAGTATGTGCGATTTTTGATAATGAAGAAGTCGGAAGCGGCACAAAGCAAGGGGCTGGATCGACATTTTTTCCAGAGGTATTAAAAAGAATCAGTTATCTTTGTGGAAAAAATGAAGAAGAATATTATATGGCAGTGGCAGACAGCTTCATGTTATCTGCAGACAATGCTCATGCGGTTCATCCAAATTATCAGGATAAGACAGATCCAACGAATCGACCATATATCAATGAAGGAATTGTTCTAAAATATAATGCCTCACAAAAATATACAACGGATGCGAATTCAGCAGCTCTTGTAAAATATTTATGCAAAAAAGAAGGAATCAATTGTCAGGTATTCTTTAACCGCTCAGATATGTTAGGAGGATCAACACTTGGAAATATCCTGACAGGACAAGTATCGATTAAGGCAGCAGATATCGGACTTCCACAATTATCTATGCATTCCACATACGAAACAGCAGGATGCAAGGATATTGAAGATATGATCACGTTGATGAGATCCTTTTATCAGCTTGGAAAGGAAGTGCAGATTTAATGGAAGAAAAACGTTTGCAGATGTCAGAGAGTTTTTTCTTAACAGCAATTCTTGCAATCGTAGGAGGGTTTCTTGATTCCTACAGTTATTTAATGCGTGGACATGTATTTGCAAATGCACAGACAGGAAACATCGTATTGTTTGGTGTGAATCTTCAAAAGCGGGATTTTACACAGGCATTTTACTATTTTGTTCCAATCATTGCATTTGCTGTGGGGGTAATTCTTGTTGAGATCATAAAGCATTTTTATAAGGAAGAACATAAGATTCATTGGAGACAGAGAATTGTGGTACTTGAGTTTGTGCTGATAACGGTTGTTGGATTTATTCCGCTGGGACAATATGATGTTGTGGCGAATGTACTGATTTCTTTTGTATGTTCTATGCAGGTGGAGACATTTCGAAGGGTTCATGGGCATCCATTTGCCAGTACGATGTGTACTGGTAATTTAAGAAGTGGAACAGAAGCACTCTGTCAGTATTTCAAAACAGGAGACAAAACCTTAAAGCAGAAAAGTTTACGGTACTATGGAATTATTACTTTTTTCATTATCGGAGCAGTGATCGGAGGATTTTTAACCGGTCGTGCAGGAGGAAGTTCTATCTTTATCTGTAGTGTTTTACTAGCAATTGCAACGGTTTTGATGACAAAAGAGTTCAGAATCTGATAAAAAGACTGATTTTACAAACATTTAACAATGTTTGCGAAATCAGTCTCTTTTTCTTTGGTGTTACTCTTCAGGAAAAACTTCATTTACAAGCTGACAGTATTCTTCGTACTCATGAAATTCTGAAAGATCAGCAAATCCTTCGATCATTCCACGATAATACCAACCCTGCATCTTCTTATCCTTCATATTGAATCTCTCCCATAACTCTTCGCCAAGGATGTTATAATCCCGATAAAGTGCACGGATGTTAGCAAGCTTGTCACCAAGGGCGATGATCTTAGCGTTGCGGGATGCACGGTTCTTTAAGAAATCGATTGTATGACCTTTTCTCTCAACCCATGTCTTACTCTTATCTTCACTTTCCTGATAGACATAAGAAGCAACGACATTACCGAATTCACGACGGATGTCTTCAATCGAGATTTCATCACAATCTTCAACAACATCATGAAGGACAGCGGCACAAAGCATATCCTGATCGAGAGTCATAGCGGCAACGATGGCAGCAACTTCCATAGGGTGGATGATAAAAGGAAGATTGGTGCCTTTTCTTGTCTGACCGTTGTGGGCATTTGTTGCGTAGATAACGGCTTTTTCAAACATTGGAAAACTCCTTTATTAAAATAAGTTAGTGTAAAATAATTGTTAAGATAATCATAAAGCATTTTTTTTGGGTATTCAAGTAGGAAATCCAAGAAAATAGAGAAGAAAATACTTTGCCACTTTAAAGCGTGTCAGTGTTGACTTTTTAAATACAGGAAGTTAAAATAAAAACTAAGCGTGATCAAAGAATGAGAAGATTTTGTGATCACCGCAAGAAAAAAGGAGAGTAAAACAATGACAGACAGCAATTTTACGATCGGATTTATCGGTTTAGGATTGATCGGTGGATCCATTGCGAAGGGAATAAGAAGAGTTTTTCCAAACTATACACTTATTGGAATGGATGAAAACCCGGATACGATCAAGAGTGCATTGGAGGATGGAATCATTGATTTAATTGCTACAGACTGCAAAACAGATTTTGCGGACTGCAACTATGTATTTTTGTGTGCACCGGTTCAATATAATGTAATGTATCTAAAAGATCTGAAAGGATCGATTAATGAAAATTGTATTTTAACAGATGTAGGAAGTGTAAAGGAAGAGATTCATTTAAAGATTGAAGAATTAGGAATGGAAGAATATTTTATCGGCGGACATCCGATGGTAGGATCAGAGAAGGCAGGTTTTTCTTTCAGTTCTGACAGATTGGTTGAGAATGCTTACTATTTTATCACGCCAACGAAGAAAGTCAGCGAACAAAGAGTGAAAGATTTTACAAACTTCATTGAAGAATTAGGAGCGTTAACGATCATTCTGGATTATAAACAGCATGATGCCTATACTGCTGCGATCAGTCATGTGCCACATATCATGGCAGCAGAACTGGTACATATCGTAAGTAATATGGATACAGATGATGGAATCTTAAAACAGTTAGCTGCAGGTGGTTTTAAAGATATCACAAGAATCGCATCTTCATCTCCAGTCGTATGGGAACAGATTTCTTTATCAAATAAGAAGAATATCAAAGAATTACTGCAAAAAGCACAGAATCATTTAGGCTATGTGATCGCAGCACTTGATATGGAAGACAGAGAATATTTGAATAATTATTTTAAACAGGCAGGAGAATATAGAGATTCTGTGCCAGACAGTGCGGTTGGTCTGATCCAGAAATCTTACGAGATTTTTATTGATATTCCAGATGAACCAGGAACGATCGCAACAACGACAACCTTGCTTGCTTTGAATCATGTAAGCATCAAGAATATTGGAATCATTCATAATCGTGAATTCGAAGAAGGTGTTTTAAAGATCATGTTATATGATGATGAATCAGCAAAGAAGGCGACAAAAATCTTAAGAGATAAAAATTACACAGTATACGAGAGGAAATAAAAAACATGAAATTAACAAAAAGTGCGGGACTTAGAGGAGAATTATCAATTCCAGGAGACAAATCGATCAGTCATAGAGCAGTTATGTTTGGATCTTTAGCGAAAGGAACAACACATATCAGCAATTTCTTATCAGGAGCAGACTGTCTGTCAACAATCGATTGTTTTCGTAAGATGGGTGTTTTGATCGAACAGGATGGAACGAACGTCACTGTTCATGGAAATGGACTTCATGGCTTAAAGGCACCAAGTGAGACATTAGATGTAGGAAATAGCGGAACAACAACAAGATTGATCTCAGGAATCCTGGCAGGTCAGGATTTTGAAACTGTATTATCTGGAGATGCATCCTTAAATAAACGTCCAATGGGAAGGATCATCAAACCATTAGAACAGATGGGTGCAAAGATCACAAGTGTGAATGGGAATGGATGTGCACCATTGAAGATTGAAGGAACAAAATTAAATGCAACACATTATGATTCTCCAGTTGCATCTGCACAGGTAAAATCCTGTGTGTTATTAGCAGGATTATATGCAGATGGCAAGTCAAGTGTGACAGAACCAGCATTATCAAGAAATCATACAGAATTAATGCTTCGTTCTTTTGGAGTTAAAGTAGAATCACATGATACAACAGCGACGATCACACCTCCAGAAGAGATGATCGCAACAGATATCGTGGTTCCAGGAGATATTTCTTCAGCAACATTCTTTATCGTGGCAGGATTGATCACACCAAATTCATGTATCCGTTTAAAAAATGTTGGAATCAATCCAACAAGAGATGGAATCCTGCGTGTATGTAAAGATATGGGAGCTGATGTTACATTAGAAAATGTGATCGATAATGGCGGAGAGCCAACAGCAGATATCGTTGTAAAGACAAGCAAACTAAAAGGAACTGTAATCGGTGGAGAAGTCATTCCAACATTGATCGATGAGATTCCAATGATTGCCGTTATGGCCGCTTTTGCAGAGGGGACTACCGTCATTAAGGATGCGCAGGAACTGAAGGTTAAAGAATCTGACCGTATCGCAGTTGTAACAGAAGGACTGAAACGTATGGGTGCTGACATTCAGCCGACTGATGACGGAATGATCATTCATGGCGGTAAACCACTTCATGGTGCAGAGATCAACTCTTATCTCGATCACCGAATCGCTATGTCCTTTGCTGTGGCAGGAACAATCTGTGATGGCACACTCACAATCAAGGATGGAGACTGTGTTAAGATCTCCTATCCAGAATTTTATGAGGATTTGTATTCTCTTGGGAAATAATTTATAAGTAATTTTATACCATAACT
>ENA-OQHL01001778-OQHL01001778.1-human-gut-metagenome-genome-assembly--contig:-NODE-1778-length-10184-cov-3.272944_pt1 | contig 10184 bp, 11 predicted proteins | sample MGYA00242565_ERZ504723 | MGnify/ENA primary metagenome ERZ504723 (study PRJEB26092, sample SAMD00036211) | human gut metagenome | host: Homo sapiens | study: EMG produced TPA metagenomics assembly of...
TGGTAGTACTATTTTAGTGACTGCGCTGTGGTTTACGGTCTAACCTTGTAAGAACTTCTTTGTGAAGTGCAGCCTAGTGTATATTATTGGCATTGACAATATGAATGACTATTATGATGTTTCTATTAAGAATATCGTTTAAAACAAACGAGGAAATTGGCAGAAGAACATCCGGAATCTACATGGCAGTTTATTAAGGGCTCTATTGCAGATAAAGCACTGGTTGATTCACTTTTTGAAGAATATAAGCCGAATGTTGTGGTGAATCTGGCAGCTCAGGCAGGTGTTCGCTATTCGATTACAAATCCAGATGTATATATAGAGAGTAATCTAATTGGGTTCTATAATATTCTTGAAGCTTGTCGGCACTCTTATGATAATGGACAGCAGGGGGTGGAACATTTAGTCTACGCTTCAAGTTCTTCCGTATATGGTACGAACAAAAAGATTCCATATTCAACGGAGGATAAGGTTGACAATCCGGTTTCTCTTTATGCGGCTACTAAAAAGTCAAATGAATTGATGTCTCATGCGTATTCCAAACTTTATAATATTCCATCCACAGGTCTTCGATTTTTTACTGTATATGGACCAGCGGGACGTCCAGATATGGCATATTTTGGATTTACTAATAAACTCTGCAATAATGACACAATTCAAATCTTTAATTATGGAAATTGCAAGCGTGATTTTACATATGTGGATGATATTGTAGAAGGAGTCAAGCGCGTAATGCAGGTGGCGCCGGAAAAGAAAAATGGAGAGGATGGATTACCGATTCCACCGTATGCAGTTTATAATATCGGTAATAATCAACCTGAAAATTTATTAGATTTTGTAGATATTTTACAACAGGAATTGATTCGTGCAGGTGTCCTTCCAGAAGATTACGATTTTGAAGCTCATAAGAAACTGGTTCCAATGCAGCCGGGAGATGTACCGGTAACTTATGCAGATACATCAGCTTTGGAAGAAGATTTTGGATTTAAACCAAGTACAAGCCTGCGAGATGGTTTACGGAAATTTGCAGAATGGTATAAGGATTTTTATATAAAATAGAGATTAACCCTGATTATTATGGGCATAAGAAAGAGAGGTTAGTAGTATGAAAATAGCAGTAGCAGGAACAGGATATGTTGGATTATCTATTGCAACATTATTATCACAGCATCACGAAGTTACAGCGGTAGATATTGTTCCAGAAAAAGTTGAGAAGATCAACAAAAGGATAAGTTCCAATCCAAGATGAATATATAGAGAAGTATTTGAAGGAAAAAGAACTGAATCTGACAGCTACATTGGATGCGGAAGCAGCATATAAGGACGCAGATTTTGTCGTAATAGCAGCACCGACTAACTATGACAGTAAGAAGAATTTTTTTGATACATCAGCAGTAGAAGCGGTCATTAAACTGGTTATTGAATATAATCCAGATGCAATTATGGTTATTAAGTCAACAATTCCAGTAGGCTACACTGCAAGTATTAGAGAAAAATTCCATTGTGACAATATCATCTTCAGTCCAGAATTTTTGCGAGAATCTAAGGCACTGTATGACAATTTGTATCCATCAAGAATTATTGTTGGAACTGATATTGAAAATGCAAGACTCGTAAAGGCTGCGAATACATTTGCTGGGTTGTTACAGGAAGGAGCCATTAAAGAAAATATTGACACTCTTATTATGGGTTTCACAGAAGCAGAGGCAGTAAAGCTATTTGCGAATACATATTTGGCACTCAGAGTTTCTTATTTTAATGAACTTGATACTTACGCAGAGATGAAGGGGTTGAATACACAGCAGATTATTAACGGTGTGTGCCTTGATCCAAGAATCGGTTCTCATTATAATAATCCATCATTTGGCTATGGTGGATATTGTTTGCCAAAAGATACGAAACAACTTCTTGCAAATTATGCAGATGTACCGCAGAACATGATGAGTGCTATTGTAGAATCGAATAGGACACGTAAAGATTACATTGCAGATCGAGTTCTTGAATTGACTGGTGCATATGAAGCCAACGACGATTATGATGCTAGCAAAGAAAAGGAAGTAGTAGTAGGTGTATATCGTCTTACGATGAAATCTAATTCAGATAACTTCCGTCAGTCATCCATACAGGGAGTTATGAAGCGGATTAAAGCGAAGGGAGCTTCTGTTATTATTTATGAACCAACGCTGGAAGACGGAAGTACTTTCTTTGGTAGTAGAGTTGTAAATGACTTAGGCAAGTTTAAAGAACAGAGTCAGGCAATTATCGCAAACAGATATGATAGTTGTCTGGATGATGTGAAAGATAAAGTGTATACTAGAGATTTATACGGCAGAGATTAAAAGATGCCGAGAGATATATTGCAATTTATTAATGAACTAATAGTGCAGTTCTGTGAATCACCAGTTTCATCACCTATTACATGGTGTTTAGGAATTATCTGGATAATAAAATCAATATATGCTTTATACAAAATAAAAGTAAAAACGGATGAGCTGACTGCTGAGAGGGAAGCAAAAGAAATTTCAGAGGCCGTTAAAAATCTGGATGTTTTAGCTGAAAAAAGTGAAGAAGAAAATCGGGATATTAGAACGTTAATGTTTGAAAATTTAAAAGAATTGAAGGAGTTCTATGTTATCTGTAAACAGCAAATTAGAAAATCTTTCTCAGCAGCCATGTTCTCATGTTTTGCTGGATTTGTTCTTTTTGTTTTTGCTGTTATTATATTTTTGTTAGGTGGAAATAATTCTGCATCGCTTATGGCTGGTCTATCTGGAACGATAGTAGAAATCGTGTCTGGTCTTTACTTTTGGATGTATAGGGAAACTTCTAAGCAACTTGGAAAGTACCACAAACGCTTGGAGGCAACCGAGAAATATTTAATTGCATTGCAGATTATTGAAATGTTGCCAGAGGGAAATAGAAACGAACAATATGGAAAATTAATTGATTACATTTTCGAAAATGTAAATAAGCAATAATTTTTACAGGGAGAAAAAATTACATGTGTGGAATAGTAGGTTTTACCGGGAGACAGCAGGCAGCACCTATTTTATTAAATGGATTGTCTAAGTTAGAGTATCGAGGATATGATTCAGCCGGAATTGCTGTGCGAGATGGGGAGCATCCGGCACAGGTAGTTAAGGCAAAAGGCAGATTAAGTAATCTTGTTGAAAAAACGGATGAAGGAAAAGCGTTGTCAGGAACATGTGGAATTGGACATACACGTTGGGCAACGCATGGAGAGCCGAGTCAGATTAATGCTCATCCGCATGTGTCTGGAAATTGTTCAAGATCAGGTTCTGGGGAAGTGGAATCAGAAGTTGTTGGAGTGCATAATGGAATCATTGAAAATTATACGGAACTGAAAGAAAAACTGTTAAAACACGGTTACACTTTTTATAGTCATACTGATATAGAAGTGGTAATTAAACTGGTGGATTATTATTATAAAAAGTATAACCTGGGACCGATTGATGCGATTGCGAAAACTATGGTTCGTGTGCGTGGATCGTATGCACTGGAACTTATGTTCAAAGATTATCCAGGAGAAATCTGGGTGGCAAGAAAAGATAGTCCGATGATTATTGGTGTGACCGATGGAGAAACCTATGTTGCTTCTGATGTACCTGCCATTTTGAAATATACAAGAAATGTTTATTATATTGGTAACCTGGAATTTGCAAAATTAACACCGGGAGAAGCACATTTCTTTAATCTTGATGGAGACGAAATAGAAAAACAAACGACAGAAATTAAGTGGAATGCCGAAGCTGCTGAAAAAGCGGGATTTGAACATTTTATGATGAAAGAAATCCATGAACAGCCGAAGGCAGTCAAGGACACTTTAGGGTCTGTAATAAAAGATGATTGTATTGATTTATCTGCGGTTGAGCTTACAGAAGATGAAATTCGGGGATTTGATCAGATTTATATTGTTGCATGTGGTTCCGCATGGCATGTTGGAATGGCTGCACAGTATGTAATAGAAGATTTGGCAGATATTCCGGTAAGGGTGGAACTTGCTTCAGAGTTTAGATATAGAAGAATGTCATTAAATAAAAACTCTTTGGTTATAGTGATCAGCCAGTCTGGAGAGACAGCAGATACATTGGCTGCCTTACGTCTGGCAAAGGAAAAAGGAATAACAACTCTGGCAGTTGTAAATGTTGTTGGTAGCAGTATTGCACGTGAGGCAGATAAAGTGTTCTATACACTTGCCGGACCGGAAATATCTGTGGCAACAACAAAGGCTTATAGTGCTCAGCTTGTAGCAATGTATTGTCTTGCTGTTCAATTTGCAAAAGTCAGAAATATGATTACAGAAGAACAGTATAGCAATTATCTTTCTGAATTAATGACCATTCCAGATAAGATTCAGAAAATATTACAGGATAAGGAAAGACTTCAATGGTTTGCTGCGAAATATGCAAATGCACATGATGTATTCTTTGTCGGTAGAGGAATTGACTATGCGATTTCTCTGGAAGGAAGTTTGAAATTAAAGGAAATTTCATATATTCATTCGGAAGCATATGCGGCAGGAGAATTAAAACATGGTACGATCAGTCTGATAGAACCAGGAACTTTGGTAATCGGCGTATTAACGCAAAGTGATCTTTATGAGAAAACGATTAGTAACATGTTGGAATGCAAGAGTCGTGGGGCATATCTGATGGGATTGACAACATATGGAAATTATGAGATTGAAGATCAGGTAAACTTTGCAGTATATGTTCCTAAAATTGATGAGCATTTTGTAGGAAGCCTTGCAGTGATTCCGTTGCAGTTAATGGGATATTATGTCAGTGTGGCGAAAGGACTGGATGTTGACAAGCCAAGGAATCTGGCAAAAAGTGTTACTGTGGAATAAAAAATATATGAAATTAGTACTCTGGGTTGGAATAGAAATAGGGGTTCCAGCCCAGAGTATTAGCACAATTTGATTGGATTGACACGAAAATGGGAAGACCAAAAAAGAAACCAGAATATGATTCGGAAAAGGTAATGGAACAATTTACAAACGGTATTGTTGATGCCTATATATCTGGAACAGACGTTGGATCAACAAATTCATTAAGGCAAATATCAGAGCAGTTCGGTATTACCTTAATGAAGACACGTAAAATACTAATTACGGCTGGTGCTTATCACACAGAGCTTAGTGATCAGGTTATTTCACTAAAGGGAAATGGAAAAAGCATTTCAGAGATTATGCAGGAGACTGGACTGAGCAGATCTTCGGTTCATTCCTATTTGCCGTATACCAAAATGATATACAATGCGGATGAATTAAGTCTGTATGCAGAGAGGTGTAGATTGTACCGGGAAAGAAAGCAGGCTGTTGAAAAATTGCATTGCTATATGGATAAATCATTGGAATTACTGAAAACGCAGTTATGGGAGACGTTAAAAATGTTTTCAGGATATTCTTTTACGACTGTAAAGGGGTTAAAATTTCATTATACGGTCAATGGAAATGAAATTCTGATTGACAGGAAAAAGAAGTCAATAAACAGAAGTATTGCAAACATTGCTCTGAAAGAAACGATAGAGATGAAGGGAAATGTAAACGGACCGAAGAAATTAAATGTTTTTGGAGCAAGTTATTTATATCCGATATTTTTGCGGTTTGGTTTGATTAAAATGGAAGGAAAATAGAATGGATATTTACCAGATATGGACAACGTATAATAAGAAATGGTCAAAATATGAGATATTGGCATTTGGTATATTGTTGCTCTTGACAGTCATTGTGGTAGCAGGATGCGTATGTAGAAAAAAGATTAATCTAATTCAGGCAGTGGCTGTTGTAATGATGGTAATATTTCTTGGAATCGTATTTGGCTCTACGGTATTTACCAGAACAAGTACTGTTCGGCAGTATGAATTGATACCATTCTGGTCATGGAAGGCTTTTTGGAAATATAAAGATTGGGAGTTGCTAAAAGAAAATCTTCTGAATTGTATATTGCTGTTCCCGGCCGGAGCATTATTACCGATAATTGCAAATCATAAAGTGAAATGGTATTGGGCATTATTGTTTGGGGTTCTGGTATCTGCAGTAATAGAAACCAGCCAGTTGGTATTTATGCGTGGATTATTTGAATGGGATGATATGATTCATAATGGAGTTGGGTGTATGATTGGAGGTATAATAATCAATTTTTTTATGAAAAATAAAATTAGGGATTGACGAACATATGTTCTGATAGTATAATCATAAATGTCAGGAGGAAACAGGAGGTCAGCACTGCTCCTTTGGATAGAATCTATATGGTAAGCAACAGTTCAGTACTGTTTCGGGATGGCTTATCAGAAACTCATCAGCGGTTTTCTTTCCCTTATCCGTTTGAGTGATATTATATTGCTTGGAGGACTGGAGATGAGATCAGATTTGAAAAAGATTTGCGAACAAAAGAGTACAGATTTAGTGGGACAGACAGAGAGAGCATTGTACTTGATGGATGTAATCAGTGCGATTACAGATCGGGGGAATAATGCGGAAGTGAGACGCAAGAAAGACGGAACTTTAACTGTATATGAAGTAAAAAAGAATATTGTGACCGTTTAATAAATTGGTATTGAGCGAAGGACTAATAGGAGTCAGAAACATTTACACAGAGAAGTAGATGTTCCTGGCTCCTTTTTTGTTATTCTGCTTTTGATGAAGCCAATGGTGCAGGAGGCGTTGCAAGGCAACTTTTTAAAATACATGACAGCTCTCGATCATCTTCGTTCAAGATGTGGAAGGTCTTTTCCAAATTTGATTCATTACATAATTTGGCAAGTTCCTTTACTGAGGTAGAAAGAGGAATGTCTTCCTTCAATGTATTTTTTGGCAGTGCATCCGTACATCTACAGAAAGACCGGAGGCGCTCGACAAAGCGTGTTTATTCTGGCTGGAATCGATGAGACTTCTTTGCTTCAGGCAGTCGATACGGCGGTCGAAATGGATCAGAATGGAGATCATGGGATTCCGGTTCCGGACTATGTAGAAGAGAACGTCAGTACAAAAGTAGTAAAGATCATTCAGAGCTATACTGGAGTAGTCAATAAGATGGTATGGAGAAAATTTTAATAGTGTAAATGAAAGAGTTTTTCCTCCTGATCCGTTCTGTATGTCTGAATCGCCACGATTTCCCAAAGAATTTTGGCCGGAAGACGGACATTTCCTGTAAAACCTGATATAATATTGTTACTTGGAGCCGGGACAAAAGAGATGGTTCCGGCTCCTTTTCCGTTTTGCGGGCAGAGGCAGCAAAGCGCTTTTACCTGCGGAGGAGGGGTACGAAACAAATATTGAGAAAGGGAGTTAAGGGAGCAGAATCTCTTACGGAGAAGTGCGATGAAGAGTTTGTTAATTTTAGGTGCTGGTGGCTTCGGACATATGATCCAGGAGACAGCCTTCCTGTTAGGCTATGAGGATGTGGTATTTCTGGACGATGCAGTGAAGGATAAAGATGTTGTCGGAAAGTGCTGTGATTATAAAAGTTTTCTCGAGAAGTATGATACAGCGGTTGCGGCGCTTGGTGACAATAATATGCGTCTCTACTGGACGGAGAAGCTGATGGAGGCGGGATATCATGTCCCTGCGATCATTCATCCGTCAGCCGTGATCAGTCAAAGCGCAGTGATTGGAAACGGCACATTTGTGATGCAGAAGGCAGTTGTGAATACGCACACGGTCATTGAACATGGTGTTCTGATCAACAGTGGTGCGGTTGTAGACCATGATTCCTATGTGGCAAAAGGGGCTCATATCAGTCTGAACAGTGTCGTAAAAGCGAACTGCAATATTGCGGCAAAACAGAAAGTGGAGGCTGGTGAAGTGATTTTCTCGACAAGGCGAAAGATTGATGGCGTAGAGGATCGGGATCTGGAAGATGCGATCTATGCTTTTGGCTTTGGCCCGAGATGCAGTTATGTGAAGCCGTTCGGAGCAGGTCATATCAATGAAACGTATGCGGTCTATATGCCGGGAGAGGACGGGGATGAGCTATCCTACGTGCTCCAGAGGGTCAACAGTAATGTATTCAAGGATCCTGCGGGAGTCATGGAAAATATTTTCGGCGTTACCGAGTATCTGAGAAATGTAATCCGCAGTGAGGGTGGAGATCCTGACCGGGAGACGCTTGCATATATCAAGACGAAGAGCGGCGCCAATTATTTCGAGGACAGCGAGGGAGAGCCGTGGAGATGCTATAATTTTATTCCAGATTCCGAGTGCTATCAGCTTGTGGAGGAGCCGGAACAGTTTTACCAGTCCGGAAGCAGTTTCGGTCATTTTTTGAAGCAGCTTGGAGATTATCCTGCGTCCAAATTGCATGAGACGATTCCGGATTTTCACAATACGGTCAAGCGGTTTGAGGCTTTTGAAGTTGCTCTGAAGCGGGATTTGAAAAACCGTAAAGCGGGATGCCGGCCGGAGATCGACTTTGTGTTGAAGAGAAAAGATGACTGTGCGGTACTGGTAAGCCGGCAGGAGGACGGAACGCTTCCACTTCGTGTAACACACAATGATACGAAGTTAAATAATATCCTTTTTGATTCTAAAAGTGGAAAGGGTCTGTGCATTATCGATCTGGATACGATTATGCCGGGACTGGCGGCGAATGATTTCGGCGATTCCATCCGCTTTGGTGCGGCGACAGCGGCGGAGGATGAGAAGAATCTGGATCTGGTACATTTTGATCTTTCGCTGTACGAGCTGTATGTGAAAGGATATCTGGAGGAGACAAAAGACGTCCTGACAAAAGAGGAGATCGAAAGTCTTCCTTGGGGGGCAAGGTTGATGACCCTGGAATGTGGCATCCGTTTTCTGACAGATTATCTCCAGGGAGATACCTATTTTAAAACCGATTATCCGGAACACAATTTGGTACGAGCAAGAACGCAGTTCCGTTTGGTCGACGAGATGGAACAGTGTTTTGAGAAGATGCGGGAAATTGTTCGGAAATATGCATAAATAATCAGAGAAGAAAGAACGGATCTTTTGCCGGCTGCCGATGTGGCAGAGGGGCAGAAGATCCGTTTTTTGCATTTTAGGAGATTTTTTCAGTTTTTAAAAAGAAGAAAAAGCCGATCAGGAACATGATAGCGAGAGAACCGACACCGAGATTCATATTTCCTGTGAGCTGGCTCATAGCGGAGACAAGCGTGGTGCCGAGGAAGGACGCGCCTTTCCCGCAGATATCATAGATTCCAAAGTATTCTCCCTAACGTTCCGCCGGGATGATCCGGGCGAAATAGGAGCGGGAGAGAGATTGAATAGCTCCTTGGAAGATACCGACGCAGACAGCCAGGATCCAGAACTGATACTGCTCTTTTAAAGTGATACCATAAAGGGCAATCAGAAAATAGGCGCCAATGCAGATCCGGATCAGAACTGCATTTTTATATTTTCCACTCAGCCGTCCAAAGAGGAGCGCTGCCGGGAAAGCGACAATCTGGGTTACCAGAAGGGCCAGGAGAAGTCCTGTCGTATCCAGACCGAGGGCGGTTCCGTAAGCGGTCGCCATATCAATGATGGTATAAACGCCGTCAATATAAAAGAAAAACGCAATCAGGAGAAAAGCACTTTCCGGTTTCTTTTTAATTCTCCGAAGACGTGTCCGAGGCGGCAAAGGCCGGAGGATATCGCATGATGGTGTTCTTCAATACAGTGGATCTGGCGGTAGCTTTTCAGAAGAGGAACGGAAAAACAGATCCACCAGATTGCGATGAGGAGAAAAGCAATTCCCATGGCCGTTTTCATCGTAAGTCCCAGTGTCTCATAGAAGAGAGCCAACGCAAGGCTGGCGAGAAATGGAATACATGCTTCGATATAGCCCAGGCGTATCCGCGGGACGACACTTCATCCATACGTTCTTCGGTCGTGACATCAGTGAGCATAGAGTCATAGAAGATCAGACTCAGAGAGTATGCCGCCTTTGCCAGGATAAAGATCAGGAGAAACCAGATCCATGAGCTTAAAAAACCAAGTACGATACAGCCGCAGGCTCCTGTCAAAAGGGAAATCAAAAAGAGCCGTTTCTTCCAACCACGGAAGTCGGGGACAGTTCCAAGAACCGGGCCAAGCAGAGCAGTGATAATGGTTGCGGCGGAGGTAGCATATCCCCAGAACGCAAGATAATTGACTTCTGAGACATAGGCGCTGGATGCAAGATAATTAAAATAAATCGGCA
>ENA-OQHL01001780-OQHL01001780.1-human-gut-metagenome-genome-assembly--contig:-NODE-1780-length-10177-cov-5.046766_pt1 | contig 10177 bp, 7 predicted proteins | sample MGYA00242565_ERZ504723 | MGnify/ENA primary metagenome ERZ504723 (study PRJEB26092, sample SAMD00036211) | human gut metagenome | host: Homo sapiens | study: EMG produced TPA metagenomics assembly of...
AAGCCAGGTTTTCAGAAAATTTGATATCACTCAACTCCAGTTTATTCCTGTCCACTACACCCCTAGTAATCTGTGCAATTCCCGATGCCAGTTTCCCTTTATCAAACAATGGTTCTTTTAACCGACGTTCAGGATCTACAAAATAATAATCCTTCCCGACAGTCGTATGAAATTCAAACCAAAACTTATCTGTTCCATTAATTTCATTCGGCCAGAGATTTAGACTATTAGCAGTAAAATTACCCCCTAAACCGAAAGCCTGAAATTCATTTGCCAATTCATAGTTGGCCTGCTGTTGGGAAAAAGCATGCAGAATGCCTGACCAAGCAAATAAAACTATAAATAATATTCTTTTTCTCATATTCAAATAAACAAAGGAGAATCACATAAAGTATTCAAGACTCAATGCGATTCCCCGCATAATCTATATAGATCAAGTTATTTTAAAGGTCATACTGAACAATCTGGTTAGCATTTCCTATTTTATATAGTACATCCACTATTTTTCCAAAATTATTATCTCCCTCCTTCTCACTTTCCTCATTCGGGTATAATTGTTTTATTTTTACATCATTAACCAATCCTGATTCTTGCTTGTTCTTCTCTTCCACCCCATATATAAAGAAACTTCCGTCTTCCAAGGCAACCCCTAACTGACCGTTGTAAACTCCATATTTTGGATACAAATATATATCATTAGATGAAAGAGCAATCACCTTCTTGTCAAATGTATGAATCAATTTTGGAGCAGATGCCACACCTTTCACATATTGGCAATACCACAATTCATTCCCCATTGCAATAACAACATACTGCTTTTGTTCAAATACAGCCATATCTGTATACTCTTTATTTTTCAATGACGTCAAGTCATTTTCATAATAATCATATATATCCCATTTTTTATTCTTCATTCTGAAATAGCGCAATTGATAAGACATATCGTTACCCTTCATCAAGGCAACCCATGCTTGCATCATGTCGCCATTCACATTAACTGACGCAGTTTTCATTGTTACAATACTTTCATCACGCATATTCTGAAAGTTCTTAGCATCCTCTCCTTCAAATTCAACTATTTCTCCGGTATCCTTCACCGTATTATCATAAAATGTCGGATCATTGGAACTATTCTTCACCCCACCTCCATTTCGAATAATTACCAATGAGTTATCCTCTTCACGGAGAGCCAGAACCGCATCCATATTTCTGTCCTTAAACTTCTGTACAGGATATAAAGCACTGAATTTAGTATAATTCCACAGTGGAATAGACATATAGGCTCCAGCATGAAAATCATTTGCAACCGGCTTCGTGTGCATATAGATATATCCATTTTCATCACGAATAAATTTTGCAGAGTAAGACATGGCAGCTTCTACAGGTTTGAAGCCTCCCACCGGCAAATCCCCATAGAACTCATCCTCTGTATATACTTCACGCTCCAAAGTATTACCGTTCAGCTCCACCCAACGATCTTGCATCACTACCAGTTCATCATATACAGTCTCTACCTGTCCGAAAGTACTAGGATAACCCAAATGCTCAAAAACACCTTTGGGGTTGGTTCCTAAATCTTTGACTAAATACTTTTCGACAGAATGATATGCGATAGAATCACGTACCACTTTCTCACCCCAGATATTCACAGTTTCTGACACGCCATACAAGGTCTTAATCTTGATAAATGAAAGTGTTGACTTTCCATCTACGTCAGACAAAACCACCCATCCTCTCTGATAAGGAGAACGAACCAAAATGTCAGTTGAAGCAGAGTACTTAACCCCTGTTTTATTGTCGATGACGGAAAATGTGAGTTCAAACAATCCGATCTTATGAGAATTGAAAGTATACGAAGGTGCTTTTACATTCAACAATTCTCCGTCTAGTCTCCATTCGTAGCTCACATCCGGATCTGTTTTATCAATTGTAAACTCAAACGTGGGTGTTATAACTAAGTCTTCATCTATCCCAACACTATAGTTTTTTTCAATATTACTAATAGTGCCTTTCAGTTCATTAATCGGTGTATAATCATAATTGTTTTTATCATCCAGGCAACTGCAAATGCTACTCAATAAAAGTAGTAATAAAATATAAACTGTTATCTTTTTCATACTTCTTCCGTTTTTTAATTATCCGGCAACAGGAATTTCCATTTTACCATACTCATCACTCATGGGTTCATCCGGATGTTGAGTATTATAATCTTTAATTCTATTTTTCAGACGCAGTGCATATTTACGCAATATAAACATATCTTTTCCGTCAAATACCACCCCGTCTTTTTTCAATTCTTCCAAAAACATTAAATATTTCTTTTCCGAATACCTCCCCAAATACCATTCTTCAACAATGTTGTAGGGATTATTCACATCACCGTCGTTTCTAGTCCACCACTCAGGTGCAAACAACAAATTAGATACGGAAATAATAGCACGTGAATAGACACTCGGACCTTGACGAACCTCACCACCGTCATTCACTTGTAACGTCAGCAGTTCAGCTTTCGTATCCAATTTTTCGTAATACTTCAGAACCACCAATATTTCTCCAGTTAGTTCTCCTGCTTTAATTACGCACTTCTCTGGCAATTCATATTGGGTAGCAGGCAAAGTCGTTCGTTCCGGATCTACACTGACCGTAAACTCCAAATCCTTATCCTGTACTTTTCCAGAAATGGTAACTCCTAATAATATCTTAGCATTTTCACCTTCATTGTAAAACTTAAAAGATACACCTGTTGTATCTGTTGTCATATTTTTCTCAAATGCAATATATGACACATCATTTGTATGGGTCAGTAATCCTTGCTCCTCACAAGAAGTAAAGAAGGAGACTCCCAACAATACAATGACTATATAAAAACTTATTCTTTTCATATATCTTCAATCTTTCAAAATTTAAATATTGCTTTCCGAATCAGGCAATGGCATCACCAAATTATCTTCAATCGCCGGATATTCTACGGACTGCTTTTCATCCGACCCTTCCAAGTTCCGTTTCAAACGCTTGTATAAAAAGAAAGTCTGTCCTTCGCCAATAAACTCGCGACGGGCGTCATCAACAATCAGATTAATAAAGTCTTGCTTCGTACCCGATTTGCTAAGGTCAGGAGAACTAATACCTCTCCCTTGTTTCACAGTTTTAAGATATGTCTTGGCCAATTCCTTATCTGTATCATAAATAGCCTCTGCAGCTATATAATATACTTCAGACATACGAATCATAGGCACCATTGTACTATTCACTTTACCAAAACCAGAACCTTCATCTTGTTTTTTATACTTCAATGAACGATAAAAAGAAGAAGTATTCGGTCCTAACTGATACTTAAGACGCCAGTCTTTATCGCTTTCGGTACCGAAGAATTTCGTTATCACAGCATCACTCAAAGCCAGATACTTTTCATCATCCGGTTTGGTAGCATTATCACTTGCATGATTAATCTCCAAATCCCAATCAGTCTGATCTGTAGAGTATAATGCAAATATAATGTCTTCATACATCTTTATATTCCCATTCTCTATATTCATAGGTCCACTATAACTACTTGTTACTGCCTTATAATAACCTTTATCAGCATTAATATCTATTAGTAACTTCGCTGTTTCATAGGCCTTTTCCGATTGTCCTGCATATAAGTAAACACGAGCCAACTCCGCAGTTACGGCATGATAATTAAGATGGAATCCTCTGTACCACACAAAACGTTCCTCTCCGGAAGGAGACTTAGTAAAACGATTACCCGAAGTAAACTCTGATGACTTATCCACATCCTTCAAAATCTTTTGCGCTTCTACTAAATCAGCGATGATGCGTTCCAAACAGTAACCGACTGTTTGTCGATCGGATAAATAAGATGGATATTTGTCCACATAAGGAATAAAAAGCCTATCTCCCGGATTCATAGCCAAAGACGGCGCATATATACGTAACAAATCAAAATGCATATACGCCCGTAAGGCAATAGCTTCTCCTAAAATCATATTTTTCTCCTGCGTACGTTTGTAGAACAGCATTGTATCTTCCTCTGCCACCTGCTGTGCAAGGTTATTACAATTGGCTATGATATTCCACGCTGCGCTCCACATAGCATCTGTTGTAGGAGTAAGTTCAGAGTTCTTATACAAAAACTTCGATAATTTCTTCATAGCTTTACCACCACCGCTGTCGGGAGCTTTGTCCAAGTCATATACCTGTCCCCAGCCATCTATCAATCCCCAACTCAGATTACTACCATATAAATCGAAAGTCGCCAACTTCCGGTATATACCGTTCAAGGCTGTACGATAGCCGTTTCCTGTCTCAAACAAATATTCTTCCTTTATCTCATCCGCGGGTCTCACGTCCAGCCAGTCACTACAAGAACTGAACGAGATAGCTGCTAGACATGACACAAATATTATTGTATATATCTTTTTCATTTTTTCTTCATTTTTTTAGAACTGTGCCTTTTAATGAGAATTCCACTTTCCAAGATCTCGGATAGCTCAATCCGCGTTCCTGTTTAATAGAGGACCAGTTTATCAAGTCGCTCGTAGAAGCTTCCAGACGAAGCAGATTCATGCGGAGATGATTTTTTTATCCAGTCACGGTTAAAATCATAGCTGACATCAATGAATTCAATCGAACCAATGCTTTATCCTGCACGAAACGTGATGTTGGCAAAGTAGTCATCCCCCCGGTCTTTAATATCTTTAAACTGAGCTATGTCACCCGGTTTTTTCCATCTGTCCGTCAATACGCGTAAATCGACATTCTTGTTCACTAAGTCCGCATTTTCCACATTGTTGACCAATGTTTGATTGTATTCCTGTCCACCCCACTCATAAAGAAATGAAGCAAACAGAGTCCAATTCTTATACGACAGGTTCAACCCGAAAGCACCACTACATTTAGGTTCTGTATTTCCAACTACAACCTCCTGCGCAGCATTCCACTTATCAGCTATAGAGCCATCACGGTTCAAAAAGATCTCTTTACCCGTAGTAGGATCAATGCCCAATGAACGTACAGCCCAAATTGAAGTCAGAGAAGCTCCTTCCTCATACTGTGGCAGTGGTACCGAATATTCCGCACCATGAGACAGCCCTAATGTTTCTTGATAAAGTGCTTCATTTTTATAATAAGCGGCCACTCTCTCATTATATGCTTTCTGAGAGTCGGAAATCTTCAGAATCTCATTCTTATTGTGCGCCATATTTCCCCATAACGCCACATTCCAGTTTCTGTCACGATAAATATCCGCACGAAGTTTTAATTCTACGCCTTTGTTGGCAACTTGTCCCATATTATCTTTGTAAGTAGAGAAACCAGAAGTTTGGGAAAGAGTGACATCATTCACCAAGTCGATTGTCTTATTATAGTAATACTCGAAATCAACAGTCAGGCGATCATGGAACGTTTTTGTTTCGATACCAACACTCAGCTTATCCGTCTTTTCCCAAGTCAAATCTTTATTACCTAAAGCTTTCAATACAGCCCCATAACCTGTTATATACCATTCATCAAATAAAGTTTCATACATTGTCGTTGCAGCATAAGCCGGGAAATTAACTTTACCGGTACGCCCATAAGAAGCACGTAATTTTAACTTATTGATATATCCGTTACTTTTGAAGAAATCATAGTTATGAATATTAACACCCAAACCTCCAGAGAAGAAAGGAGCCCACTTCTGATTCGCCCCAAACTCTGACGAACCGTCGAAACGTACAGAAGCGTCTACCAAATAAATATCATTCCACGTATAATTGGCAGAAGCTAATACGCTAACCCTTCGTGTGGTATTCTCAGTACGGGTAGGTTTCTTATATACTTCCGCCGCATAATTCAGAGAGTGAAACTCACCCGACGGAAATCCACGATAATGAGCATTGGTACTCTCAGTGGTACCTGAAGCTGCTTCCCAACCTGCTGAAACATTCAAATTGTGCTGCTGGTTAAAGCTACGTGTATAGTATAAAAAAGTATTGGAATTCCAATCTAAACTTTCTCCATTCGTCGTATACAAATCACCGGCAAGATTATTATCTTTTGAACCTGTAACACTAGTCTTACTTGAAAGCGGATCAATAAACTTCTCTGATTTGGAATACTTCTTCGTTACACTGAACTGCCCTTTAACCGTCCAGTAATCATTCAGGTACCAGTTAAAGCTCAAGTTATCAATAACCTCATCATAAGAGTTCCAATTATAATTACCCAAAGTTGCTTCATATAGCGGATTATTATTGTCACGTCCGCTAATTTTCGAATATGTGAGTTTCTCCCGAAGTGTTCCATCATCTTTATAAGGAGAGTCATAAGGCTGTAGTCCGCTAAAATCACTAAACGAACCATACGGAGATTCTTTCGATTTCGTATGCCCGAAAGATACATAGTTTCTTACTTGCAAATTCTTGATGCGATAATCCAAAGAGAAGCCTGCACTATAGCGATTACGTTCTGTACCCTTCATCACACCATCTGCTATATTAAATGAACCGTCCACACCATAACGCAAATTAGGTGTTCCTCCCTCTAAGTAAATACTATGCTTATGATTGAAAGAATTTTGAAGTGGAATAGACATCCAATCCGTATCTACTCCTTTTTGAATTAAAGCGTATTTCTTATAATAGTTGTTCATCCCTACCGCAGTCGATGGAATGTTAGCTTGTCCTTTATCAAATAATCCTGCGAGACGCTCTATTTCCAGCTTCTCCGATGCATTTGCCAAATTATAATCCCGTAAATCGGGCATTTCCAACGTTCCTGTAAAGTTATAAGAGACACGAACCTCTCCTGCTTTCGGAGCAACAGTAGTAATTACCACCACTCCATTAGCAGCACGTGAACCATACATAGCAGTAGCAGCAGCATCTTTCAAAACCGTCAAACTCTCAATACGGGTAGGATCCAAGTCATATACCTTCTCAATGCTTACTTCAAAACCGTCCATGATAAAAGTTGGTAAATTAGGATTATTCTCCAAATTTGATTTTGAAAGCTGATCTTTATCCAGTTCTTTAACGCCAAAACCGGAACGTCCACGAATATACATTTCTGGTAAAGCATTCGGGTCAGAACCAAATTGTACGTTATCTACCAAACGGAAAGAGGGATCGAATGACTGGATCGCCCCAATTATATTTGTCTGTGACACCTTACGCAAGTCATCACCCGAAATCTGAGTCGAACTACCCGTAAAACTGGATTTACGTACATTGCTATATCCGGTCACAACCACATCTTCCAATGTTTTGACATCATCCACCAATGTAATTTCAACCGTTTTCCGACGAGTAGCATCCACTTGGACAGTTTGCTTCTTCATACCTATAAAAGAAACTTCCAACACCACCTTATCACTTTTTACGTCCAAAGTAAATTCACCTTCAATATTGGTAGAAGTACCTGTACGGGTACCTTTAACAATAATACTAGCTCCGGGAATCGGCTCTCCATGTGAGTCTGTCACCATACCACGGACACGGTTTTCACGCTTTTGTTTTCGAATGACAACAATACCGTCTTTCATCACATAGTCAAACCCTTGAGGATTCAACACTAATTTAAGAGTTGTATCCCATCTCTCGTTCTTCACATCAAGTGATACCGAAGGAACACCCTTGAACATTTGTGAATTATATAACATATTCACACCTGTCTGTTTCTTCACTGCATCCAAAACAGTCTCTATAGAGACATTGTGCAGTTTCAAAGTCACCGTCTTGTCTTGTGACGGTAATGCCCATGCACTAAACGTACAGCACATTGCCACTAGAAAACATAGCAGCCATCGTTTTTCTCTCATAAATTAATAATTAAACTTTTGTGTACCTAATATTCTAACTATTCTAATATTCTATCTTTTCCATTCCTGTTCTTCCACTTTGTCATATATCAATATATTCCTGCCACTGATTTTATAAGTAAGGTCGCCTGTCAGTTCCAGTGCATCCAGGAATGAATTTATTGTTCCGTAGCGCTTCAAGTTGCCACTATAGGTAATGTCGCGCAGGTTAGGGGTTTCGTAATAAACCTGTATGTCGTACCAGCGTTCGAATGTCTTCATTATATCGCCCAAGGGACGGTTATTAAAGATGTACATACCATCTACCCAACCAACATATTCTTCCAAATCCACCTTGCGTTTCGTTGAACTATTGGCAAATACAACAGCCTGTTCTCCCGGTGAGAGAGTAATCGTTTCCGCATTCGGTGTAGAAAATTTCACTTTCCCACGTACCAGAGTCGTGTAGCAAATAGGTGCATCGGCATAAGCATTTACATTGAACGCAGTACCAAGTACAGTTATTTCCCCAAGATGAGTTTGTACCACAAATGGATGATTCTCATCTTCTGCTACATCAAAATAAGCTTCACCCTCCAAACGTACAATTCGACGTTTACCGGCAAAACGTACCGGATAGGTCAATTTGGAACCGGCATTCAAATGTACTGTCGTTCCATCTGCAAGGATTACAGTATTTTCACCTCCACGCGGTATTACCAGTTCATTTGATTTGCCAGGTTGTTCTTCAATGTTTTTCTCCTCATGTTGTGTCGTGACGGTAGGCTGATAAGACAGCACTCCTTTCTTATATTTTACTTGAACGCCATCTACTACTACGCTTACTTCTTTTCTATGCACATCAATCACGCTGCCATCGGACAAAGTCAATTGTGCCTGCTGCGTTCCCGGCTGAATCAAAGTTTTCCCCTCTTTTTCCGATGAGATATAATTCGACATATAGAAAGAAAGAGCAACGGCTAAAGTAACGACAGCCGCAGCAGCGTACCACCCAACCCGACGAGAACGACTCTTCCGTCTTTTCGATTCCATCTGTCCGATACTCTGAAGAAAAGCTGATAAGCTTTCTTTGAACGAATATTTTTGATATTCTCCAAATGGCGACTTTCAAGTCTCCCCGCTCCGTAATTGCTCGTATACATTTCGTAAGTCCGGACATTCTGCCAACTGTTTCTCAAGATCTTTTTGTTCCACTTCATCAGCCTCCCCCAAAAGAACCTTTCTCATTAAAGCAGCGTCTTGATATACATTTTCGAACTTCTTCATCTTATTTTTCCTTTTTAAATCAAACAACTGTTTAAATTGCTTTATTATAGATATACATAACTCACAGAAAAGGGTGACAAAAAGATGATATTTTTTTGAGATAAGAATATAAAGGAGAGGAATTTAGAGGCAAAAATATAACATTATGTCACAATACATAAGGAATCAGTTCGTTTTTAACAAAGAAAACAAATCTTAAGTAATCAATAAAAAGATAAAGATGTATCAAATTGACTTTTTTATCTTTTTAGAGAAATAAACAAAGAATAATAGAATGAACAGAGTCGCCCAGCCTCTCACGAAGGAATTTATAGCTGCGTGTCTTTTGAGTTTTAACAGTATTGATACTTATTTCTAAACGTTCCGCTATCTCTTCCCATGTATGTCCTTCGATTCTCATTAAGATAATCCGGCGTTGCTCGGACGGAAGTTCTTCGATATAGCAATAGAGTTGCCGGATAATTTCTTCTTTTACTGTCAGTGCATAAATCGTATCTTCGTCCACCATACTTTCTTCTTCCGCCAAAGAACTTAAAATAGTATCATGAATTTGATTATTACGTATATATAATAAGGCATTATTATAGCAGGCACGATAAAGATAATTGGTAAGTTCTTTAATATCAGAAAAGGTACGCTTCCCCTCCCATACAGAAATAAAAACTTCCTGTACCAAATCTTCCACCGCATCGGGGACTGGCAATATCTTGGAAACATAAACACATAAAGCAGTATAAAAACGATCGTAGAAATCGCCCCACATCTTTTTATCCTTCCGGTTTACTCCCGCTACTATGATGTCAATTTTATCGTTCATACTGTCACTTTTCCTGCGAAAAAACGAGAACAAAATTTATAAAAATCACCGTAACTTACTTACTTTTGCGATATTTATGAATGCAAATTATATTGTTTTTTTCCAGTAAACGCAGACCTTGCCGACTTACAAAATAAAAAAATTAAAATGCAACAGGGCACAAAAGGCGCAAGCTTTAAAGAGGAATATAAAAATAAGAAATACTTCGTTAGTAATAACATTATTTGCAATAAAATCATTACCAATCAAAAATATGTTCGGGACTTGATTGTTTACTACTTTCTGATTGCTAT
>ENA-OQHL01001784-OQHL01001784.1-human-gut-metagenome-genome-assembly--contig:-NODE-1784-length-10167-cov-1.834861_pt1 | contig 10167 bp, 11 predicted proteins | sample MGYA00242565_ERZ504723 | MGnify/ENA primary metagenome ERZ504723 (study PRJEB26092, sample SAMD00036211) | human gut metagenome | host: Homo sapiens | study: EMG produced TPA metagenomics assembly of...
TGTAGGGGGTTCGGTTGTAAAAGGAGAGGATAGTTTATTAGGAGCAATCCGGGAGGCAAAGGAAGAAGTTGGCGTTGATTTGATGCCGGAAAATGGACAAGTTCTTTTTACAAAGACACGAAAAATCATTGAGGGAAAAATCTTTAATGATATTATGGACGTTTGGCTGTTTGAATATGACGGAGAGGTTGATTTAGGCAATGCCACAACGGATGAAGTGGCACAGGCTGCCTGGATGAATCGGGAACAAATAAAAGAATTGTTCGAGCAAGAAGTGTTTGTGGGCACATTAGAATACTTCTTTACGGAAGTGGATAAAGAAAGGAGATAAATGTTTAAATTTATTTTTGATTTAGCAACAGAACCATTGGGATTACCGATTGAATGGTATTACGAATGGATTATTTTGGCAGTAATTGGATATATTGCATATTTGATTGCGTATGAAAAAGTAGGAAGCTTGTATCATGGAGATCTCATCTCGGGGAGAGCGGCGGGTTCATTTTGTCACTGGATAATTCGAACTCTTTATTTTATCGTTATGTGGGCTATTGCATATGGAGTGATTTGGATTGGCAAATTTGTTATGGCACATAAAATACAAGTCGCTATTGGCATATGCAGTATTGTGGCGGTTGCCATAGCTGTAAAAATATTTATTTGGATTAAAGAACGAAATAAATTGGTCAAGGTGTCAGTAAAAGTTGAAAATAATGATAACCGGTAAAATGCTTTAGAAATAAAGAAAGTTGGTGCATATATGAAAGAAAAAGAACATCAATCCATAGAGTGGAAGGAGTCATGGCAGGATGAATATTTGAAATGGATTTGTGGATATGCCAATGCCTACGGTGGAACAATATACATAGGTACGGATGGCGATGGTAATGTTGTAGGTATTGATAATGCAAGAGATTTATTAGAGCGAATTCCTAATAAGATTACAGATACAATGGGAATCATTGCAGATGTGAATTTGTTATATAAAGGCGAACTTGAGTATCTGCAGATAATTGTTGATAAATACCCATCTTTAATAAGTTTTCGTGGGAAATTATTATTATCGTTCCGGAAGTACCATGCGTGAATTACTGGAAAGGAATTAGAAAGAGCTTTGTTGAAAACGCAGGGAAAGAACATGGGATGGTGTGCCGCTGCCAAAACTGTCAGTATCTGATTTAAAGCAGGATGCAATACAGTTATTCAAAGATAAGGCAGTGAAAAGAGGAAGGCTTACGAAGGAAGAAGTCAGTGTGGAAGATGCTATCTTGATGGATAACCTGCACCTAATTGATGAAGATGGACATTTGATAAGAGCAGCAATGCTTGCGTTTTATAAAGATCCAGAGAAGTGGGTAACAGGTTCTTATATCAAAATCGGCTTTTTTGGAAAATCTGATTCAGATTTGGTGTATTAGGATGAGGTGCACGGTCCTTTGATAGAGCAGGTAGATAAGACCGTTGATTTAGTTTATACAAAATATATGAAGGCATTGATTGATTATGAGGGAGTCCAGAGAATTGAGCAGTTTATGTTCCACAAGGACGCATTTCGTGAGATTTTGTTAAATGCCGTTGTTCATAAGGATTACAGTAGTTGCAATCCAATCCAGATTAGCGTTTACGAGGACAAGATATATATTTGGAATGATGGTGAGATGCCTCCAAATCTGGATTCAACTGACAAGTTGTTTATGAAGCATTCATCAAAGCCTTATAATCCGAAATTGGCTAATATCTTTTTCAAAAGCGGTATGATTGAAGCGTGGGGAAGAGGATTTGAGAAGATTAGGGAAGCCTGTGTGTTGTATGATGGACCATTGCCGGAATACGAGATTAATGAGGCTGGAATTATGGTTCTGTGTAAGGCTTGTGATAAGTATTTGGGGTTGTTGAGGAATGATGGTCAGCATCCTGACCATTATTCGAATCAAAATGGTCAGGATTTGAACAAGCAAATCATTGATTTTTGTAAAGAACCGAAATCGGTCCAAGAAATAATGGATGAATTTATTTTGATAGCAGGACAAGTTTTAGAAGAAAGTATTTAACTCCTATGCTGAAAAATGGTGTGTTAAAGATGACAATACCGGAAAAGCCATCAGTAAAATCAGAAATATTTTCGTAATGAAAAGTAAGCATAACCACATCTTAACCAATGTGGTTAGGATAAGAATACAAGAATTAAGAGAGAAGGTAATTGACGAATGGATCTAATGGCGGCAATTGGATTGCTTAGCTCTATTGTTACTTTAGAAGAGGCAGGAAGAAGCTGGGTATTAATTGTAAAAGACAAGTTAAAAAGAAAAGAGATTGATATCAATAATTGGGATTCAGATGATCCTTTAGTTCAGGCTTGCCTTGATAGATTTAAAACTGATATGGGGGATAAATATAAGGATCATATTTTTTCAGAGGAAGAAATACAAGAAATCATTCGGGGCTTTTTTGAGCAGAATAGAGAGCTGCGTATAGGGAATGAGGAAAAGAAGCAAATGACTCAGATTATTGAGGATATTTTATACGCATATAATGAGCATACGAAGTCCCTTATGTCAAGCGGTGAAAGAACACTACATAACACGCTATCATCGGATTTTTCCAAGATAATGGATAAGCTGGGGGTGATAGAAGAACAACCTCATAAGGAAAACATTAAAAAGTTTTTGCGTGCGATTGAAATAAGTAAAGAAATTGAACTTGAAAATATTGAAGAACTTATTAACGGTGAATATGAAATTGACAGGTCAGAAATTATTGAAACGATACAGGCAGGACGAGAAAAATTAGTATCGATACAGGGAAATGCTGGTTCTGGTAAATCAGTTGTATGCAAAAAACTGTTAAAGGGAAAAGAATACGTATTAGTCACGCGAGCAGAGAATTTGTCCACAGGAAAGAAAGTAAACGAATTGTGGGATTGTGATGTAGAGGATGCAATCTTGTGGTTAGAAAATAAACCGCTGTATATATTTATTGATGCTATCGAATTTATTGCAGATTGTGGTGACAATGCATTTACGTTGTTGCAGGAGATATATAGGCTTGCAGATAAATACAGCAATGTATATATTATTACTTCATGTAGAACTACTGATAGTTCTGCGTTTATGAAGATTAATACAAAATATAGAATCAAAACATACGAGATTCCGGATTTGGCGAAAAATGAGATTGATAAGGTTGCTAAAAGTTATCCCATTATTTTATCCTTACAGCAGAATAAAAAATATTCGGATTTATTATGTGTGCCATTTTATCTCAATTTAATTGTATCGGGAGGATTTGTAGAAGAAAATATTAACGACGAGAATAATTTTAGAAATCTCATATGGGAAAGAATCATCTGTTTAAAAGACAAGTGCAAAAAATATGGTGTCTTACAAAGTGATGTTAGAAAAACTGTTGAGCGCATTGTTTTTTGAACGTGCTAGTCGTTTTGTTGTTGGTGTTGATAGTGATATTGTAGATAGCGATATTCTAGAAGCATTGAAATCAGAAGGAATTATTGTCGAAAGCAGGAATAAGATTCGTTTGAAATATGATATTTTCGAAGATATTTGTTTTGAACGATATATAGATAAGGCGTTTGATGCATGTCATGGGTCGTATAATGTTTTTTTTGATGAAATAGAGAAAATCGGACGTTGCATATATAGGCGATACCAGATTTGGATATCTAACAAACTGTTTGTACAGGAGGCCCGCGAGAAAATTTGTATATACACTGTTAACGGATAATAGTATTGAGGCAAAATGGAAAAAGCAAACAGAAATTGGGATAGTAAAATCAAAATACTGTGGATTGTTTTTCAAGGAATTTCAGGAGTTGCTCGATGAAACAGTGGTTGAAGAATTGTTAGATATAACAAACTTATATGCATTTGAGGCGAAAATTAATCATTCACCAGCATTAATAATGAATGTAACACCGATAGGAGCGGCACGTGAAAATTTAATTGGTATGGATTTTTGAAGAACGCAATAAGTTTATGATAAAAATAGAACTTCTATTATTAAGCTAGTGTGATGATTATGCAAATTGATTTTTATAAAACTGCGGATACTGAAGAAAAAGCATACAAAATAATAATTAGATATATTGACGAGCTAATAGAAAAGAGTAAAGAGGAAAAATCATATTATCAACATGATGAAGAGATTGTGCAGCTTTTCCTTATTGTTGCCAAAATGGCCAAGTCATCTAAGTCATGGCTGAAAGAATTTGTTGAAAATATGATAGTAGAATATTGCTCTGGAACTAGTAGAAGGGACAGTGTTGCTGAAGAGATTCTAAAGGCGGTTGTGAAAAAATGTCCACTTTTATTTGCTATGGAATTACCCGAATTGGCATGTAAATCAGCGGAAACATTATGGGGACAAAGAGTGTCAAGAAAGCATTTTAGGTATGATGGATATGACCATAATAATGTGAGAGCGTATGGTCTATCTGACAATGCAAATCACTTCGACAATAATGAAAACGGTGTGTATAATAACACTTTTTTCTGGTATGTTATGAGATGTGACTTCGTAAAAGGCCTTGAGTGGGCAATATCATTTGTTAATAATGCAGTACAGACATTTGCAGAGAATAAGCCAGATGAGATAACAAATATAGAAATTTTTTTTCCAAAGGAAAACAAGAAAAGAGTGTATTTGGGTAATGGATGGTTGTGGATGGCAGATATCATGGAACATAACCTTCCGGTGGTATTGACGGACATTGTTTTTGTAATAAAGAAGACTGTTATTAATTCTATGAGAAATTCTTCTGAAAGTGCATATATTAAAGGCTTAGCAGAATACGTTAAGAATACTATATATGAAAAGGCAAACAACGTATTGCTTTTGTCTATTATTGAGGCTATAGGGATGAATTATCAAAAAGAAATGCCGGGATATGCATTAGAATTAGCATCCAGTATGGAATTAATATATTTTGATATTTATCGTAGTGGCGAATTTATTTCTAATCCGACAAAAGAATTGTTGGAAAAACACATAATGCTATCAATGGGAGTTCCAGAAATAATCAGGCGATATGAGAAAGATGAAAAGTGTGCATGTAATTTGCAACAATACTTTGCTAATTCGTATCTTTATGGAGATGATGGAATAAAAAACAGATGTCATGTTATTTTAGATTACTTATATTCTATATATGATGAAAAAACGTATTCTAATGAGAATTTGCAGATCCAAAAAATGGATTTTCGTGATGTTGCTGTGACAAAAATAGATGAAAAGACAATAATGATTGAACCGCAGATCAAGGGAGAAGCACAAAAGATTGTTAAGAATAATGAAGATGCAAACGAACCAATATTGCAGTTGAACAAAATTATAAATCATTTGTTAGAGGATATTAATGATAAAAAGGCTAATGCTGGTCAAGTTATTACAGTGATTGATATTCTTTGTGAAAAGATGAAAGATGATTATCGTATTGAAATGCAGTTCGAGAAAGTACTTGTAACATTTATTGCGTCTGCATTGATAATGTGCGATATTACGGATGAACAGCGAAATAAACTAGTCGAAGAATGGATTAAGCGTGTAAAGAAAATATTTTCAAACCAATCTTATGTTGCAGAAGTTAATATGGTAATTGTATTGTGGGAACAATTAAATAAGAATATAAATAATGATCTTAAAAAGCAGATTTTGATAATGATATTAGAGAGTATTGTTAATGATGAAAAATCAGGATTGATTAGTCAATTGGCAGAATTAACATATTATTTTTTTGGGAAAAAATAGGAATTATGCAAGTAGGGTTTTTAATACAATTATTATGCTTGCAGAAGATGAAATGAATCACCAGAAGTTTAATGCTGTATATATAAAAAATCATAATGATGCTGAGTATGAATTCATTCCTAATATGGTTCCTAAATTACGTGGCGTGGATTATTGGATTAGAGAAAATAAGGGGAATGAATATCAAAATAAGAGGTCTGAAATAATTCAAGAATATTTGTATGATGGTAAGGGGGAGATCTTTCTGAGTTTGATATCAGTAATTATGATATAGATCTTCTCTGTAATATTGCATGTTGTGGATTGGATACAGAAGATGAGGAATTTGCCATAGTTATTAGTTCGATTGTGCAATGTATGATTGAAATATGGCATAAAAACTGTAAAGAAATGCGGGCTCATGAAATAATTGACACATTTCAAGAACATAAAGTATCCTCTTATTTCAAAGAGAATTGAATATTATAGGACGAAATCCAGAAGCTGTTTAATGATATTCTGTTTAAAAGAACTGACTTTTCGATATTTACCAGAGATACATTGGACTTTTATGAAGATGTTCTTAGTGGCTTTTTGGTGTCATATGTTGATGGATTTAGGGAGAAGGGTAAGAGAGATGACATTGAGAAGAAGATTCGAATTCTTGAAACTTATGTAAATAGTATTCCAGAGGACTATGTAAGAAATATTCTTGAAAAGAGATTGTTCCTTTGTAAAGGAAGATATAGCAGATGGGATGTAAACAAAGTAAAGGCAGAATATAGTTATAAAGATAAGTGCTTTCTGAATGTACAGATTGAGAAGTATGGATCCAATCATTTGAACGATGTTCTATACACAGTATATTTGCTCAATATAAGTGAACTCTTACCAGAAATTTTGACATCTATTAGTTCATGCTTTACAAAAGCTATTAGAAATAGCAAAGAACAGTTTGCAAAAGAAATAATAGATTCACAAGTGATAGTTGATATGATTATCTTAAAATCCTTTATATTCTATAGCGATGAAATAAAAAAGGATGAGAAGCTGATCAATGCATATGAGGACATACTATTAGCATTGACAGAAATAAGAAATGAGAAGGCTGCTGTACTATTAGATGAATTTCGAATTCATTGATTTGAATGTAAAGATTGGAAGATAGAATTGGGATGTTAAAAGGAATTGGACGGAGTTATATCGTTGGATGATTTGGAAGAAATTAGTGATGATTAAAAAAGGGCAGTGAAATATATATTAGAGAAATGGTAAATCTTAGTCTCACCAGTCTCAAATTACTATGAGACTGATGAGACTAAGAAGAGACTAACTCAATAGAGTATTTCCTCAACTGGGGGAAAAATTAATTAAATTCATTCATAGCATCTACATAATCCTGTAATCCGTTTTCTTTCAATGCCAGTTTGGCATATAGCAGCGGGGTTTCCTTTGCCAGCCGGTATAGATATACAATATCAGTCGGATCGTCAAAGATAACGGAGGAATTGCATTCCTTGCAACGGATAACAAGAATTGCGTTCTCTCCGGTATTGACGATAATGGAGTCTGTGGTGAGTTCATACATACCGAACTGAAAATTAAGATTGTTGTTCATGGCAGTCTCCCTCCCGCAGATATTTTGCACCATCCGGCAGGTCGATAATAGCTGTTAGCATATTAGTGTATTCGATTTGTAATTCCTTGATGGCTTCCGAAGAAGGAAGAGTATCGGGAGTGCGGTCTGGTGAGGTAAATGCCTTTTGCATTTCAAGTAATTGCAGATAAAATGCATTCACAGTTTGCACCAGAGGATAGATGTTTTCTTTCTTGCCAACAACGCAGATACGATTGTAGATGCATGAACGGACGAAGTAATCTTTCTTCATCAGTCCACTGGCAAGGATACGGGCTTCAATTTGTTTCCTTTCAGCGTCAGTGATTCTGAAGCTGATGGTTGGGTTTTTATGTTGATTGCTCATGGTAATGCTCCTTTCGTTTTGGCTGTGGCAGCAGGCGTAATAGATAACCTGACAGCCACAGGAATTTATTCATTGTGAGTAATAAAAAAGTAGATTATATCATTCCTATGGAAAAAAGTTTAGGTGCAGATACTGCAACTAATTTGCTACTAAAAGTTTTGAAAACGATGCGAAAAGAGCGATATTTGGCGAAATAGATGTGTCCAAAATGTAGGAAATATCAGTATTTATGAGTTGCCGATAAAAAACTCGGGAAGAGTTTGAGTAACCTGTAAGTGGCTTAGAGGTTAGCTTCAAAATCCAGTATTTCAAGGCCTGAGGCCGTGTGAAATTAACACGGTTTCAGGATTTTTTTGGTCACGCTTCTAATATGCTTCTAATTTTTTTTTCTGAAAGAAGCAGAAGCGAAATAACTCCAATTAAAGAAGTCCAATTCTGTTTCTTATCTTTAATTTTCCACAGATTTCAAAAAAAAATTTTTGCTGAGAATTTAGTAATGAGCAAAAAACCACCCCAAATGTATTACGAAAGAAAAAATTCGTAATCGGAGGTGGAAGATATGTTTGAATGCAGAACATTTATCACAGTAAAAGAAATCGGCGAAGTACTCGGTGTTTCTGAATCTAAGTCTTATAGGAATAGTTCGCGATTTGAATAAGGAGCTTGCTGATAAAGGATACATGGTTATCCCGGGAAGAGTCAGCAGGAAATATTTCGAAGAGCGTTTCTATGGAGGAGAAAACGAAACAGAAGTAAAGGAGGTACAACATGCCGGCGAATAGGGATAAAAAGACAGGCAAGCAATATATGGGTATGTAGTAGCTTGTAGGAGATATTTAGGGAAAAGGACTAATTCTAGAAAGATACCATGGATAGATAGAGTAGAACCGGAGGATGATTTTTTAGAAGATATTGAAAATAAATTAGAAGTTATTTTTATTGCAGCATATTTAATAACAGAGTATAATTTAATGTGTAAAGATCATTATTACCTCCGATGGTACATGTTATGAAGCTGTTTATGGTGTTCTTACTAGAGGTCATGCATAGACATAGTCTGATATGCTATCGGAAGAAAAGGAGTAATGGTATTGTGTATAAAGTAAATCTTACGAAACTATCCGGGGACGTTTATTCTAGTTGATTTTTGGAGAAAGTAATGATAAACCTTAGGTGCGTAAATTATTGTTTCGAAGCTTTACACATATTTTTATTGAAGTGTTTTGGTTACAAAGCACTTTATTAACTATGTGTGTAAAGTCTGAAGTCTGACCTGTTAGTCTGCACATGCATAGTGTACAGGCTTTTTTATTTTGGGTCAGGCTTGGAGGTGAAAAGAATGCGAATCAATAAGAAAAATGCTCTGAGATTATGGGAGATGTGTTTTGGGTGACAACAATTTCGCAGAGGATTTCCATGGATATTTAATGTGCCGAGAAGGGTATGGAGATCCGGATTATTATGTTTGTGATGGGAAGGAGAGAATATATTGCGGATGGAATATTCATCATATACTTCCAAAGACATGCGGAGGAACTAATGCAATTAGTAATTTGATCTGTACTAATATTGCCACAAACGATGAGGCCGCAGATAAGATTACTTTTTGGATTGACGATTGTTTATACCAAGTGAAAAAAACAGAGGATGGTCACGATATTTTTCAGATTAAATAGGAGGTGAACTTATGGAATTAAGATTTGATTACTCAGATGGAGATTACTGCTTTGATATGGGTGGCAATATGATGATGGATTCAGATGGGAATCTTATGCAGGATATAGGAGGTGGAGTAGCAATGGATATGGAATCTGGCGAGATGCATATTGTTGAAAGCAATAGCTCATTTGGAAGCTCTTTTGATGATGAAGATTAAAATTACATATGTTTACTGTAGGTTACGGCTGTGCTAGGCTGTTCCTGCCGGAAGGCTCCGATTTCTTAGAACAAATTGCTTTGAGAGTTGGGGCCTTTCTTTATGCCTTCTTACACAGCCGGGGGTCCCTGCAGTCAACATATGAGAGATTATTGGAGATGGTTTATTAGCTTCTGGTCCATTGGACCAGAAGTGGGTGATGTCTAAGTGATATCATTTGCTATACTCTGCACTGTTTTTTCAAAGAATGAGCGCCTTAATGCAATCTTAATACAGCACACCGGATCATTACACCGTTTTTTTATATTTCATAATATACTCTTTGTAAACAAACAAAAACAGGAGAAGTATATATGCCTAAAATTACACATAGAAAAAAGCGGCTGTCATCCTTTAAGCTGATCGTTTTGGGCTTTGCCGGGGTTATTTTGCTCGGAGCACTGATATTGATGCTGCCGTTTTCATCGACTGCCGGAGTTGTTACGCCGTTTCACGAGGCGCTGTTCACATCGACCTCCGCCGTTTGCGTTACGGGGCTGGTCGTGCAGGATACGGGCAGTTATTGGT
>ENA-OQHL01001785-OQHL01001785.1-human-gut-metagenome-genome-assembly--contig:-NODE-1785-length-10165-cov-3.821279_pt1 | contig 10165 bp, 8 predicted proteins | sample MGYA00242565_ERZ504723 | MGnify/ENA primary metagenome ERZ504723 (study PRJEB26092, sample SAMD00036211) | human gut metagenome | host: Homo sapiens | study: EMG produced TPA metagenomics assembly of...
TGCCCAAAGCCACAAGCTCGGTCAGCTCCGACCATAAGGGCTCCGTCAAATGCTGCATCTGATGCAGCGCCTGACACAGCTTAAAAGCCACGCCCACGCCGGAAAGATACTTAAACGGATATCTGCAGTCGCGCTGATGCGGATTAACGATCGCGTAAGCCGCCGGCAAAACATCCGGCGGCGTGTGATGATCAGTAATGATGATCTCCAGCCCTGCCGGGGCAGCAGCCACCTCGTCTACGCCGCTGATACCGCAGTCAACTGTCACCAAAAGCGTCGTACCTGCTTCGGCCAAAGCCGCCAGCGCTTCGTTGTTCAGTCCGTAGCCTTCATTTTTTCTTTTGGGGATATACGTGTTGACCTTGGCGCCAAGCCCCTGCAAATACAAATACAGCAATGAACTGGCGCTGATACCGTCAACGTCATAATCACCATAAACAGTGATCTGTTCACCGTTTTTTACAGCCTCTAAAATACGCTCGGCGGCCTTCTGCATATCCTTCATCAGCAAAGGCTCATGAAACGGCTGCTCGCTGCCGAACAAAAATTCTCTGATCTCTTCTTTTTCCCTGACGCCCCGGTTCAGCAACACGCTGACCACCACAGGCGAAACCCCCAGATCGGCAGCTATGCCTGCAGCATATTCTCTGTCACACTTCTGCAACTGCCAAATCTTTCGTTTCCTCATTCGTCTGCCGCCGTTACTGCCGGTTCAGCCTTAGCAGCAGCTTCTTTATGTAATTTCTGCGTATGCATCAGCATCGCAACCTCCTCACGCAGCTTGGCATTGTCCTTTTGCAGGGCCGCCATCTCTTCGCGGGTCTTTTTATCTTGCAGATAATGCTTCGCCTTCATCATCAGGGTAAAAAACAAGGTTGCCAAAGCACCCAGCAGGGCCGAACCCAGAATAACGATCACTAAATTCGTCTGCATCGTCCATACAGCAAAATTAAGCGACACGCTAACAGCATTCTGCACTGCAAACACAGCCACAATAACACTGATAAATAAAGTAAAAAACAAATATGGCATTTTCTTCAGCTCCTAACCTCTACAAATTTTTATAACAGTAATTATTCGAGAATTTACCTCAAAATCCCTGCTTTTTCCTTCAATATTAAATAAAAAAAGTAATAATCATACATTTTATATCAAACTTTACTAAATAAAAAACGCCTACTGCCGAAGCAGTAAGCGCTTAATTCTGTTATCAAAGCTGTGTACATCACAGTTTCAGTGCCGTCTCCACCGCTTTTTTCATATCGGCAGATTCGATCACTTCCTGATGCAGGATCGGCATTTTCTCCATCGCCAGCATTGGCTCCGGTATAGGCAAGCCGCTCAGAGCATGCAGCTTACGCAAACCGTCAAACGGCTCCAGTTTAGCGTCCTCCTCACTGCCTGCAGCTTCCAGCACCACATCACTGAATTTATACGGACTGGCCGTAGAAAGCACGATACAATATGTATCATCGCTGGATACCAGGCGATACTTTTCGCAGGCCCGCCAGGCTACCGCAGTATGCGGGTCCATCAAATATTCATTATCATTGAAAACGCGCCCGATGGTTTCCTTCGTTTCCAGCTCATCGACCCAGGCTCCAAAGAATTCTTCCAGAATCCTGTTGTTGACCTTTTCTCCGACATTATAAGTTCCATTGGCCGTCAGCTGCTGCATCCATTCCGACACCTTTGCGGCATCGTCTTCAGTAATGCTGTACAACAAACGCTCCAAATTGCTTGAAACCAGAATATCCATCGACGGCGAAACAGTTTTATAAAACTCGCGGCGTCTGTCATAAATACCGGTATTGATAAAATCGCTCAGAACATTATTGCTGTTGGAAGCGCAGATAAACTTTGCCACCGGCAGCCCCATAAGCTTGGCATAATAGCCGGCCAGGATATCACCGAAATTGCCGGTCGGCACCGCAAAATTGATCTTTTCACCCGCTTTGATACGGCCATTGGCCACAGCATCGCTGTAAGCGCTGAAATAATACACGATCTGCGGTACCAGACGCCCCCAGTTGATCGAATTGGCCGAGCTGAACACATAGCCCTTTCTCTGCAGCTCCTCTTCCAGCGCAGTATCGCCAAAAAGCTCTTTGACGCCGCGCTGAGCATCGTCAAAATTGCCCTGGATGCCGATAACGCGTACGTTATCACCGGCCTGCGTCAGCATCTGGCGTTTCTGGATCGCGCTTACGCCGTCTTCAGGATAGAAAACGATGATCTCGGTATCCTTTACATTAGCAAAGCCTTCCAATGCCGCCTTGCCGGTATCGCCTGAAGTAGCCACCAAAATCACCACTTTATTGCTCTCGCCGGTCTTGGCTATCGCTTTCGTCAAAAGATGCGGCAGGATCTGCAGCGCCATATCCTTAAAGGCCGAAGTCGGGCCATGCCATAACTCCAGCACATCCGTACTTTCATTCACCTTACGCAAAGGCACAGGTTCAGCGCCGAATTTAGTCTGCGAATAAGCAGCATCGGCACATTCAAATAATTCTTCTTTAGTATAATCGGTCAAAAACAGCGATAAAATCGCTACAGCCCGTTCTTTATAAGTCATACTGCGCATGGACACAATCTCGCCCAGCGAAAGTTCCGGGAATTTCTGCGGTACGAACAGACCGCCGTCGTCAGCCAGACCACGGGTAATAGCATGCGCCGAGCATACCAGGTCAGTTTTGCCGCGGGTACTTACAAATAACATTGCAGGAACCTCACTTTCATTAATTCACTACGGAGAAATCATACCACATTTGTATTTTCCAAACAAGTATTTTCTATGTATTTAGAAAGTCAAGGACGCCACAACAGCCCGTGTTGCCTGCTGTAAATCAGCCGGAGCTGCTACGATCTGCATACCGCGCACACCGGCGCTGACAGCTATTTCGTCCCAGCTGTTGCTGCTGGCATCCATATATACAGGATAATTCTTTTTAGCCCCCAATGGCGAACAGCCGCCGCGAATATAACCAGTCAGCGGCAGTACCTCTTTTAAAGGCACCAGCTCGGCCCGCTTATTACCGCTGGCTTTAGCCAAAGCCTTCAGGTCCAGCTCGCCGTCACCCGGTATACAGGCAAAAATAACTCCTGTTTTATCACCGCGCACTACCAGCGTTTTAAAAACCTGGGCTGCTGGCATTCCAACCTCGGCCGCTACATGCACAGCGTCCAGATGCTCCTCGTCCACAGTATATTCCATCAGGCGGTACGCGATCTTCAGTTCATCAAGCCTGCGCGCCGCATTGGTTTTTTTCTGTTTCATAACTTCCTGCCTCCTCTAGAAGTGGCATAACCGCCTTCCTTCTGCTATAATAACATCATAGGTTTTTAAACGCAAATACAAAAAGCTTTCAGCAAACTTTAAAAGAGGTGTACTGTGGCACTTAAAATAGCCTGCGGGCAAATAGAAATCATTGCCGGGCGACCGGACCTCAACACTAAAAAGATCCTGCACCATATGGATATGGCCTGCCAAAACGGCATCGACATCCTGCTGCTGCCAGAGCTGGCAGTACCGGGCTACTTTTTAGGCGACCTGTGGGAGCAAACAGCCTTCATCGAAGACTGCGCCGCTTACGGCGACGAGATCATCGCCGCTACGGAAAACTGCGGCGAGCTGTGCGTAATCTTCGGCAATATCGCCGTCGATAACAGCAAACGCAATGAAGACGGACGCGCCCGCAAATACAACGCCGCCTTTGCCGCGCAGCACGGCAAGCTGCTGACTAACGGCACCCTGCCCTATGATTTTATCGTAAAAAATGCCCTGCCCAACTACCGCGAATTTGATGACAACCGTCATTTTTACGGCTTACGGCAGCTGGCTCTGGAACTGGACAAACAGGTTGCCGGGCTGCACCAGCCGCTCACTGTCACCGCCCACGGCGAAACCGTCAAACTGGGCCTGATGCTGTGCGAAGACGGCTGGACCGAAAACTACTTTTTAGATGTGCCTCAGCTGCTGGCGCAGCATGGCGCCGAACTTTTATGCAACATCTCCTGCTCCCCCTTCAGCATCAACAAAAACAGCAAACGGCACCGGCTTTTCGGCAGCGCCGCGCAAAAAGCCGGCATCCCGCTCATCTACTGCAATAATGTAGGTATCCAGAACAACGGCAAAAACATCTTCACCTTTGACGGCTGCAGCTGTGTTTACGGCTCTGACGGCTGGCTGCTCACCGATGCGCCCATGTATGCAGAAGCAACGCTCTGCGCCGGCTGGGACAGCAAAGCCAAAGCTATCGACACCAGCGGCATCACCTCTGATCCCCGCAGTGAGATCGATGAGGTTTATCATAGCCTCCGCTACGGCTGCCAGCGTTTCCTTGAACAGGCAGGCATCGGCAAAATGACCATCGGACTTTCCGGCGGCATCGACAGCGCCGTCACCGCTGCCCTGTTTGTCGACATCCTGGGTCCTGACAACGTTCTGCTGGTCAATATGCCCAGCCGCTACAACTCGCCCATGACACAGACGATTGCCGAACAGACAGCTCAGTCACTGGGGGCCAACTATACCGTTATCCCTATCACCGAAAGCTGCCTGCATACCAGCGAACAGCTTACACAGACACCTATCCACAGTTATCATCAGCACCGAGATTTTCAACTTACAATCTCGCCGCTGATTTACGAAAATATTCAATCACGCGACCGCGGCTCCCGCGTCGTAGCAGGCCTGGCTGCTGCCTTTGGCGGCGCCTTCTCCTGCAACTCCAATAAAACCGAGCTCACCGTCGGCTACGCCACCTTTTACGGCGACATCTGCGGCGCGCTGGCACCTATCGGCGACCTGTGGAAGCACCATGTTTACGAACTGGGACGCTACCTGAACGACAAAGTATTTCAGCGTCAGGTACTGCCGGAAGCGATCTTCACGATCCGTCCCAGCGCCGAACTTTCCTCCGAACAGACAGTAGGCACCGGCGGCGACCCGCTGGTCTATCCCTATCACGATAAACTGTTCCGCAGCTTTCTCGAACAGTGGCGCAAAACATCGCCTGCCGAGATCCTGCTCTGGTACAGCGAAGGGACACTGGCGGAACATCTTGGCTGTGAAGCAGACATCATCAGCGAAGCCTTCCCGGACGCACGCAGTTTTATCGCCGATCTGGAACACTGGTGGAAACTGATGCACACACTGGCAGTTGCCAAACGTATCCAGGCGCCTCCCATTGTCAGCATCACCCGGCGCGCTTATGGCTACGACCACCGCGAAGCACAGCTCACACCTTACTTCCCGCGCGAATACCACCGTTTGAAAGCGCAGCTTTTAAACGACTGATCCAGCATAAATAAAAGACCGTTCAGGTTAAACCTGAACGGTCTTTTCATTTCTCACTGCCATAACCTTTACAACGGTCCTCCCTGGCTGCTGATCACCGCTACACCAGCCATTTATACAGGGTAGCAAACAAGACCTCCAAATTGATCGGTTTCGTGATATGGTCGTTCATACCGGCATTTTTCGCCTTGCCGACATCAGTAACAAATGCGTTTGCCGTCAACGCCAGAATAGGTATCCTGACCGCATCCTGACGTGGCAGAGCACGAATCGCAGCTGTAGCCTCGTAGCCGTCCATGACCGGCATCTGAATATCCATCAGCACCACATCATAATACCCCGGTGCCGATCTTACAAACAGCTCCACTGCCGACTTGCCATTCTCGGCCGACTCAACCTGCAGCCCCTGCATTTCCAGCAGCTCGACAGCAATCTCACGGTTCAGCTCGTTATCCTCAACCAGCAGCACCCTTTTCCCTGCCAGTTCCTTATGCAGCTCCGGAACAGCCTCGCCGTCACAAGTATCTTTACAGGTATCACAAAACAGCTGCAGGACATGCAGCATTTTAGATTTGAATAACGGCTTGCTGATAAAAGCATCGGCCCCTGCATCAATAAATTCTTTTTCGATATTGGAATAATCATATGCTGAAATAATGATGATCGGCACCTTGGCCCCTACACGTCTCCGAATAACGCGGACAGTCTCCAAACCATCCATATCCGGCATTTTCCAGTCCAAAATAACGGCATAAAAATCATCATGCCGTTCGTGCGCTTCCACTACCCGTTCTACTGCTTCAGCACCAGACAATACCCAGCTGCCGCGCATTCCAAGCTCCTGCAGCAGCATCGCCGCACTTTCGCACACCGCCAGCTCGTCGTCCACTACCAATACCGGCAGCCCGTTCAGCTCCTCATGCTCCTGCTCCTCTTTCAGCTGCAGCTCCAATGGTACAGACACAGTAAATATACTGCCAGTGCCGGGGCGGCTCTGCACCTCGATCGTGCCGTTCATCATCTGCACGATGTTCTGAGTGATCGCCAGACCCAGTCCCGTACCCTGTATCTTACTGATACTTTCATCTTTAGCGCGGGCAAACGGTTCAAAAATATGCTGCATATACTCATCCGGCATCCCGATCCCGTTATCAGTAAAAATAAATTCGTAATTACCCTTTGTTGGCAGCTCCGATTTTAATTCATTGATCGTCAGACTGATCTTACCGCCCTCAGGCGTATATTTGATCGCATTGGAAAGCAGGTTCATAAATACCTGCTGCAGACGGTCTCCATCAGTTATCACATGCTCATTGCGTACATTAAAGATATTGACCTTGAACTCCTGCTGTTTCTCCACCATCATCGGCCGACAGATACTGACGATATTATCCACAACGTCCGGCAGGCTGACATCCTCCAGCACCAGATCTACCTTGCCGCTTTCGATCTTCGACATATCCAGCACCTCGTTGATCAAACGCAGCAAATGCATACTGGAAACATTGATCTTCCCCAGACAGCCGTTCACCTTCTCCGGTTCATGCAGGTTCGCCCTGGCAATCGCCGTCATACCAATGATCGCATTCATCGGCGTCCTGATATCATGCGACATCGACGACAAAAAATTGCTTTTAGCCAGATTTGCCACATGCAGAGACTGATACGCATCCTCTAAAGCCCGGCGCTGCCGCTCCTGCTCCCTGCGCTCCTCAGTGATATCGATGCCCACACTGTAAATAGACGGAATGCCATCCCAGCTGTCCTCACCGCTCACATAACAGAACGTAACCGTCAAATTCCTTACCTCGCCGCTGCGGGTCACAAACTTAAACTCAGACACAGTATATTCGCCCGTTTTGGAAATAGAACGCATCAAAGAAGCGGCCCTCTCCCTGTCGTCAGGATGCACATAGGAACATTTGGAATGAAGCTCATGTATAAACTGCCCAGCTGTATAGCCCAGCATCTCCAAAAATTTGCCGCCATACCAAAGCACCGTTTCGCAATCCCTGGCGTCGACCCTGGCCAGACCGCCGGGAATAGTTTTTAAGATCGCTTCCCGCTCCTGATCCTTCTTCGCCAGCTTATATTCGGCGCTCAGCATATCATGCGACAGCTCGATCCGCGACCTGCGCCCCTGCCAGTTAATAACTCTGTTTCTGATCATAAAAGTCTTTTTCAAATTGGGATTATCAAACTCCCACGCATAAACATCGTCCTCCGTCAGCAGCGCGTTATTGCAGAACGGACAGGGGCTGGTCCGTCCCTGAATGACCTCATAGCATTTTTTACCTGTTACCTCTGCCTTAGTAGTATGTAAAGTGGCGGCAGCCGTTTTATTCAAAAACAGCAGTTCATACGTTTCCAGATCGGAAATGTAAATATTCCCGACGTATTCGTCCATCATCCACTCAAAATAACGGGTCTTCTCTTCCAGCAGCTGGTCACGTTCAGCTTTCAGCCGTGTCAGGTCGCTGATATCAGAATAAACTGCCAAAGCAACCTCACTGCCGTCCACTACCTCGCCAGTAATCACAGCGTCGATATTGATCCAGGCACAGCCACCATTTTTAAGCGGCCTGCGGCAATCGACCTTGGCCCTGCGTCCAGCTTTTTTTGAGGCGGCGGCAAATGCATTTTTGATTTTATGAAACTCTTCCCCGTGCCCTGCATAATATGCTTTGATACTGGGAAACAACTTCTGATATTCTGCTTTGGTAAAACCAGAATTTATATAAAAATTTGTCATTTCCCCATAAAATCGTCAACTCATCATCCAAAAGCAACTTACAGACATTGATCCCCACACTGTCGAACAAAACATTATATTCAGCTACTGTATTCATTTCCCCAGGCTGCCCCTGCTCTTCCATCAAGATAAGCGCTCCTTTTAAAATCCGTTTATCAAACCATTTATAATAACTATATATTATTACTATTCTAACAAAAAATGAACATATAATACCATAACTAAAACAAATATTTTATACCTAATTAGCAAAAACATTAATATAAATTTCAAATAATTATTTTAATCCTCTTCCACTCGTCTGTACTTCTTTTTTATCCATTGCAACAATAATAAAAAAGCCATACACAGACGGCTTTAGGCAATCTGTGTATGGCCCGGTATCAGCGCCGCACAGTCAGTCTTTCTATCAGCTGACGCAGACGTTTTCTGTTACCCTCATAATCTACCGGAGCAGACGCAGCCAGCGGCATTGCCGCCTCTTTCCGGCGGCTGCGTACACGTTCCTCCTCCCGCAGTGCCGCATCCATATCATAAAACCGCGGAAACCGCTGCCCTGACGCCAGCCGCTCACTGCACTTCAAAAACAGCTCACTGTCCGCGCCCCGTAACGCTGCACCCAGACATCCAAAAGCCGCCGTTTTTCCTCCTCACCATACGCCGGCACAGCAAGGCCCGCCGCTTTAAACAACGCCAGCGCCCGGCCTATCGTCTGATAAGGTTTCAGCACAACCGCTCACCCCTCTGCCTGCCTGCTGCCAATAGCTCCTGCAGATGCCTGAGCGCCCTGGCCCTGATCCTGCTTACCGCTGCCTTCTTGATATGCAGCAGCCGTGCGATCTCTGTTCCGTCCTTCCCCTCAAACAACTCTGCCTGCAGCACATACCGCTGCTTCTCGGTAAGCCCATCCAACAGGTCTTTTACTGCAAAACGCAGCGTCGCCTGTTTTTCATTATAGCCAAACCGTCTGTATATCAAAGTATCCAGCTGCTGCTCGGCCCGAGAAATACCGCCGTCAACCTCAGCATCGTACGACAACTCTTTATAATCATGTTTCTTTATCCGCCTGATCTCACTCCATACTGCTGTCCGCAGGCAATATTTGATATGATTGCCGAATGCGGCCGCAGCCTTCGGCTTCCACACTGCCATCCTCTGCAGCACCACCTCGCTCAAATTCTGCAAAATATCACCGGCGCTAAGCTGCAGATAATAACTGTTATTGACCAAAGTCTTATAAATCAGCCCCTTAAAATTAAACAAGATCTGCAATTTAGCCTTCTCGTCCCCCTGCTGCGCCAGTATCAGCAGCCTTTCAGTCGAATAAAGACCGTAACCGTTCTCACTGTCAGTAAAAAATGTTTCCAAATCACGCTTCAATTCCTGTATCTCCAAATCTACACTCCTCAGTCTCTTTTAGCTATATTTTCACGCTCACAGCATACATCCGTCAAAAACGCCGCTGCCGTCATATTTTCCATACATTCGCAGCAAATATCGCCGCCCTCCGTCTCCCAGTAACTGTCGCCGCTGCAGATCGGCTCGGCGCATACACAGCACTGGCTCACAGCCTCTGCCTCGACCTCAGGCGCGGCCAGCCAGCCATTTTCGATCACATCAAAGCTGCTCAATCGCGGGCAGCTTTTTTTAACTGTTTGGTCAAAGCCTTACGCGTCAAAGCGCTGCAATCCAAATGCGCCGCCCTTGCCGCACGCCGCAGGGCATATGGCACCGTCACCTGCAAAATAACTTCCTCATCATCTGCATGCACGCGCCGCTGACTCCCTGCCAGCCTTCCGTTTGGGGCTGACGCCTCCCTACAGGCACATCCCTGACCCTGCTGCAGCAAAGGGCATTTCAAAAGCAGATACAACAATCTGCTTTGCAGCCCCAGGCTCATACGCTTCTCCACTTTTTCTGTTGCCGTAACGATCTCTTTCATCCTGATCATCCTTTCGTCGTGCAAGTATTTATGGCAGTATTCAGTACTTACTAAATAAGTATTGCTTTACTTGCTGTAAGTATTCTTTGTTAGATCAGGTCAAAGTCATAAGTGTAAAAACCCTATAAAGTCTTAAAAACTCTGCTAACAAGTTCAGTACTGAATACTGTCA
>ENA-OQHL01001790-OQHL01001790.1-human-gut-metagenome-genome-assembly--contig:-NODE-1790-length-10128-cov-2.596140_pt1 | contig 10128 bp, 13 predicted proteins | sample MGYA00242565_ERZ504723 | MGnify/ENA primary metagenome ERZ504723 (study PRJEB26092, sample SAMD00036211) | human gut metagenome | host: Homo sapiens | study: EMG produced TPA metagenomics assembly of...
TCTTGCAAAGCATTCGTTGCAGCTTCTGTGGTCTCTTTTGCTTCTTGGGCTGCTGCTTCTGGAACTCCTGAATTCCCAACTACACTATTCACTTCTCCGAGCGCAGATTGTAGGCTATCCAGAAATACTTTGCACTCCCTGTTGCGCTGGATCTGCCAATTGATCAAATCCTTCCAGCCCTTGTAGCGCATTATACCAAACCTGAGACCAAGTTTTTTTGAGTCTCTTCGTCTAGGCCTGCGAAACCAGAAATAAAACTTTCCATACCAGCTTTCGCTTCTTCACTTAATGTTCCGGATATTTTTTGCCTCTGCCATTGCTGCTACAATCTGAGCAGAGCCTTCTTTTCCGGCGGATGCTAAAACTTGTTTTATTTCTTCCGCGCCTGTTCCTACTTGATTTAGAGCTATACCAACTGATTCAGCAAGTGACTGCTTGGTTTCATTCTGTAATTCATATAAACCTTCTTTTTCACCCTCTAGAATACTAACCAAAGTACTTGCAGTTGTAGAAGCTTGCTTGATCGCTGCATCTGATCCTACTTTTAAAGTGGTATCAACGCCGCTTTGAATAGATGCTAAAGCTGAATTGATTCTTTCTGTACTCCCACTCATAATCGCATCAGCAAGCATGTTATAATCCGATATCACTTTCTGATTATCTTTCATAGCCGCATTCGCAGCGTCAAAGTCAGCCTGCAACACCTTTAACTCGCCACCCGTTGACTTAAGTTGCTTCTTCAGCTCATAATACTTATCTGAATATACAGTTACCGCATCACCTGTATGCGTCATTACGACCTTTGCATTTTCTGCCTCTTTTGCAAGATCAGCTTCAATACCTGCTTGTTCTGCTTTCTTTGCATTCAATTTTTCATATGCATCTGCAAGTGCTGCGGCTTTTTCAGCCTGTTCTTGCATTGCATCCGCATAGTCGGATTTCATTGCGCCCATGACGGCTTCTGCTTTTTTGGCAGCAATAACATCGTATATGGATGATTGCAATTCTCCGTAATTAGTAATAACACCATCAACTAAATCAATTTCTACCCCCAGAGCATTTGACAGCTCTCCTGTGATGAATTTCGCTCTTGCTTCATATCCTGCTTTTACCTGGCCATTTGCATCTACAATTTTAGTTAATTCCTCCCACAATGCCTGAGAGTTATCTATTTCAGATGTGGAAACAGCCAGATTTTTCTGTCTGGCTTCAGCTTCTTCATTGATACTCTTTATTGCTTCTTTCGATGTCTCGATGTTTTCTTTTTGTTTTTCTGTAAGTTTACCAGTAGCTTTTTCCGCATCTTTCTGCATCAATGCATAAACGCCAATACCTGCAGCTAACGCAGCAACAGCCGTCACAACGAGTCCTATCGGATTTGCTGCCATAACTGCGTTCCAAGCCATCTGAGCCGCAGTCGCAAGCTTTATCTTGCCGGTGCAGATTCCTATGATCGTTTCCTTTGCAGTAAGCGCACCAGACGCAGCCAATACCTGCAAGGCATTCGCTTTCTCTGCTGCGGATAACATCTTCACTGTAGCAGTAAGTGATTTCATTGCTTTCCCTGCGCTCGTAACAACTTTATATCCTTTAAATGCAGTAAAAGCCGCCGTTGCTGATGCTGCGGTCAAGTCCAGATTCTCTCCTGCAAAGTCCAGTGCCTTTGTCAGTGGCGGGAGCGCTTTATCAGCCAAATTTCCAGCAGCATCTACTACATTATCCAAGGTGTCCGCTGCCGTCTCTGCTGCTTCTCTCAACCCTCCATCACTCAATGACTCTGTCACTGCATCAATCGCATCCTCAACCGGTTCTTGCAGTTTATCCGGCAACAGTTCTGCCAAACCGGATGCCATAGACTCCGCCATCTCTCCGGCCGCACCGAGAATCCTTCCTTTGTTCGAAGCAATTCCAGAAGCAAATGCTTCTATAAAATCAACTGCTGTATCCACCATTTCTGGGGCGTGTGATGCTGCTTCCACTGCAAGATTGGCAAATTCATCACCGGCTGTCTGTATTGCTTCATTCAGACCACCGTTATTGAAAGAATCCGTGATATTGTTGATGCTTTCTGTTGCCGTCTTTGCTGCATTTTCAGATTGTCCGCTACACTGTTGTAAAACGCCAGACCTAATGTTTCTGCTGATCCACCAAGCTGCTCCAATGCACCAGATAGATTGTCCTGCATTGTTTCTGCTGCCCTTTTGAGCTGCACCATCACAGTTCTTATAGGCATTCGTCAGTTCTCCGAGAGAACCTTCTCCCTCATTGATCAATGCCAGCATACCGGACAATGCTTCTTGTCCATACAGGGTGACCAGATAATTATTTTTCTGCTCATCCGTCATTCCCTCTGTTGCCTGTCTGAGCATTCCAACCTGTTCCGTCAGGGATTTCATTTTCCCGTTGGAATCGTAGAAGGAAATTCCAAGTTCATCCATAGCCTCAGACATGTCTTTCGTTGGCTTTGAAAGCCGTGATAACGCTCCTCTTAAAGAAGTACCAGCCTGACTGCCATTCACTCCGGCATTCGCCATGATTCCGATTGCCGCTGCTGTCTCTTCCAAACTAAGTCCCGCTGCCCTTGCAAGAGGAGCTATATACTTCATTGCCTCTCCGGTATCTGCTACAGAGGAATTCGTACGGTTTGCATTCGCCGCCAGAACATCCGCAACGTGTGCTGCATCGGATGCCGCCAGTCCAAATCCTCTTAACGTTGATGCTGCAATATCCGAACTGCTCGCCAGATCTTCACCGGATGCCGCTGCCAGATTTAAAAGTCCCGGCATTGCACTCATAATCTCGGATGTAGTAAAACCAGCTGCTGCCAGATTCTCCATTCCCTCTGCTGCCTGACTGGCAGAAAATGAGGTATCAGCACCTAACTGCATTGCCTGTGCCTTTAATTGCTCGAATTCTTCTCCTGTTGCTCCGGAGATAGCCTTCACTCTGGACATCTGAGATTCAAAATCAGAACCAACCTTGATTGCTGCTGCTGCGACTCCACCAAGTGCTGCTGCCGTTCCAGTGATCGCTACCGTTGCCGCTTTCATCCCTTTTGCTGTTATACTCCCAAGTTTGGAAAGTCCTTTTTCTATCCCGGAAGAATCCAGATCTGTTTCAATTACAACTTTTCCATCTGCCATTTACTCACCACCTCATGTTAAAAATTTGTATAAAAAGAGCACCCACCATTTCTGATAGATGCTCTGATTACTGTATTTAATTATGAACTCTGATCTAATAGGCTCTTCCTGTCCGTCCTGAAACAAAAGCATACATGTAACCTATGTTTTCCTCATTCATTTTCTCTATTTCTGAAGGTTGTAATACTGTACACTGATATCTGTTGATGCAAATTCTTTATCAGTCATAAATTCAAGCCTTGCTTTTGCGCCTGATGCAAAATTATCAACATTCGCGTATGTTGTTTCAACTATTACGCCTTCTGCGTCAAGTAAGTTAATTGTCAATGATAATGAACTAAAACCGAGCCCAGTGGTATTTTCCACCACAGTCGAATATGTCTTTAATCCATACTCATCTTTTTCCAGTGCAAACTGAATTCCTTTTGCAAATGTCTCTACGGTTTCTTTTGTGGTCTGTTCTTCTGTAACAAGCTGTGCATTTGTAACAAGATCGTCCAGTATGGATTGGTATTTTTCAGATACACTCAATCCATAATCTTCTTTCAATTGTGCGATTATCTGAGTTCTCAAATCATAAGAACTTTGCCATATCTCTGAAAATTTCAAATAATCTACTGTAACATACTTCATAGCTTCTTCTTGATCTTTTAAAGCATTTATATATTGTATAGCAAGTTCCTTTAACTTACTGTCTTCGAATTTCTTATCCTCATATTCGCTCAAAATATTAAGTTCCGCCTGTGTCCATTTAGAAAATAGTTCTTTCTGCTCGTCTGATCCATCTGTATAAACTTTATCTTCATCAGACTCATTCATTTTCCATCTTGTTTCAAGAGCTTTTGCTACATCCTTCATAAAGTCTTCGTCAGCATACTGCTCTTCTTTCTCCTTAGATCCTGAATTTGTGTTTCCGCATCCTGTCAGCATCCCCACACAAAGAACTACTGCCAGCAAGACACTTAGTACTCTCTTCATAACCTTCCTCCTACCCTATACCATTCACCACATACATATTATACCGTGAGGACTGTGGAATCGCAAGGATGGAATGGAGCGAGAAATCGCCCGGCTCAATTTTGAGCTCGGCTAATTCTTTCCACACAACTGTGGAAAGCGCATTCTTGCTCCGTCATGTGATGACGAATTTCGTCGGTACAAATATACGGTTCGTCATAAAAGACGATCCGAATCCCAAATAGACAAGTTCTATTTTCTTCGCACATTTGTACGCAAAACAGGAGAGTCCAATAATGGACATGCCCACTACAATTACAGGTGGTCACAGCCTGAGACCACCTTTTTTAACGGGTGCTCAATTTTGAACCCTCGCTCAATTCAGGAAATAATTATGCTGCAATCTGCATTGTATTATTTTTTCTGTATAAACTCCTTGATCTGATCATATCCCCATCCACAATCTACAAGTCCACTTACCAAACATTCCATTGACTGAATTACTTTTTAAATCTTCTACCGAAAGATAGTCTCTCAAATTGTCCTTCTTTCCAATTCCAAGATTCTCACGAAGTTGCTTTGCATTTACACCGAACAATACTTTATAAATACAGTTGGTGTAAGTAGAGTAAGCATGTCCGTGCATCCGCTCATTCTCTGTGGACTGTTGCAGTGCTTTTGTAAGTGATTGCCTGACAGCAATTCCTTTTTCTCGTTCAACAAGTTTGCCTTGTAGGATTTTTCCATAGCATTGAATTGCTTGATGTAGGCAAGTTTGAACTTCATAGCTTTCGCCCCCGTGTAACCCATTGCTAAAAGAGTAAAGCCGTCTCTTGTCATAAGATACATGGGATTCATTTTTCCATTGGATGCCTTGTAAGAATCCAAATAAAATAGAGCGGAAAATTCCGCTGTACTTATAGTAGACTCTATATTCCTTATAGACTCCATTACATCTCGATGATTCTTGTCAAATGTATCTGATACATCCAAACTTGATACAACTGTCATTTCCATTTTATTCACTCTTTTTACTTCTACTAACATATTTTCAATCCTTTCGCTGAATCTCGTCAGTGTCAATTTGACACTATCTGTTTTTTTTAAGTATCAAAATAAGGTGCGGCACTTCGCCACACCTTTACACACACTCTCTACGTTCGTACGTTTTTCGGACGAAGCAATTCACTCACATCACCGCCGTTGAGAAGCGCTTCCTCAATCTGTCTTGTCCGATCATCCATAGCGGGTGCCTGTTCCAGACCGTAATACTTCTGCATTGCCCGGTAAAACTCTCTTTCCTCTTTTGAGAGGTTCTTATTCGACACGTCCATTGTACGGTACTCAATAACCTTTGACAGCCTGGTATCTTCTCCCAGATTCTCCAGAAGCAGCATAAACTTCCACCAGTGCATCTCTTCTGCCTGCAAGTCAATTCCGTACTGCTGGATGAAACCGGCATAGATCAGTCCCGCATCCTCTTGAAAGTCAAACGGTTGCTTATCATTGACCCCTGCGATCTTCCGCGGGAATTTCTTCTTTGACTGCTCCTTGCCACAGGAAAAGAACCAAAACATCTGATCCACGTGTTCTTCTGTGAAATAATCACAATCTCTGTAGAACAGCAGCAACACTTTCAGTAATGAATCTCCCGTCAATTCTTCTGCACTTTCTATGATTTCATTGCATTTTAAAACAGTGCGGAAATCCCAGTTTACAGGACACTCCACACCATTCACGATCAAAAACTCTGGAAATTTTTCTATTAAGATATTCATCATTTTTCTACAAGAGCATTTCCCTTTGATAGCATTTCCAATCTCCCCATAATCTCATTGTACTGATTGTCCTGTCTGATCTGCTCTGTGACCAACTGCTCATAAACTGTCATACAAGCAAGCAAATCATTTCCTTTTCCACACACACGATTACCTGTACCCTCTCCGAATACAGAATCAAACATCTGCTTCACTCTGCCGCACAGAAATCTATTCTGTTCCAGCTCTGTTCCTTCTGGCAGCTCTTCTGCAACGTGTTTCATCTTCTCCAATTCAGCTCCATATCGCTCTTTCAGCTCTGGATTCTCCAGATCATACAGGTTGAATTCCAATTCTACTCCATTGATAATCATGTTCTTGCGCTCCTTCCTTTTCCAATTCTTGCCTTACCTACTACTCCTACGCCAACCAAGGCATTATCGGCTGGGATTATACTTTCCCCCACCGTAAAATTCTTTGTAGATGTATCAAACTGTCCATCTTCCCAGTCAGATACACCAAGTAAATTTCCAGAGCCCTGAATCTCACCATCGTTGTCCGAGAAATCTGACACCTCGATGGCTACTTTTCTTCTCTTTGCATAAAACTTATTCTGCTGTTCTGCCACAGGCTTTTCCATGAACACCTTCACATAATAAGTTTCTGCATCTGACCCGGTCTTTTCATTTTCTCCGATATCCGCAATAAATTCGATCGCTTTTTCAGAACGGATCAAGTCGAACTCCAATGGTGCCGTCCATTCATAAGAGCCGATCCTCTGTGTTGCTGATTTCTGATTAACATATCTTTTGGAAGATGTCTGTGCAGATGGAGAATCGTCCAACTGAGTCACTCCAAATCCAAGAAGCTCATAAGTTTCACTCAGATCTTTTGAAACATCCAGATATCCCGGATGCTGCCATCTTCCTACGACACCAGTCTCGCCTGATTCCGCAAAAAACTGAATATTCATTTTCATACTTTTACTACCTCCGTTTATAATAAATAAATTGACATTGTATCCTATATTGGCACTTCGTCTCCTGTGCGTCATACAGATATCCGTCTGTTGTTGCCCGAATAGATTTGCTTTGCAGTTTCCCTGTCAGATTCGGCAGAGCACCTGCTTTTGTACGCTCATCCAACCAATCCGCAAATTTCTCATAGAATTCCGATGTGTCCCTGTTTTCTTCGTCTCCGTAAAGCACTCTGGAACATAACGAAAATACATACTGTCTGACAGTATCGCCGTTTGCGTACCGCTTTAAGATTGGTTCTGCTGGCGTACTTTCGATACTGTATGCGGTCACCTCTTCCTGCAGCATATCCACATTCACAACCGGAAACATTTCCTGAAACTCCTGCAGAAATGGACATCCGGCAATAAACTCCGCCACTTGGTTTGTTATGCTCATTTCGCCTTACCTCCACAATATTTCGCAACAGACTGTACAATTTCTTTCCCGCGATCCGCCCACATACGCTCTGTCCAGTGGCTACCGGCACGAGCATGTTCGGATCTGTTCTTTCCTTTATTCTCGTAGTACTGCCGCCTTGCATAAGGAGTGTCATATATAATAGAGGATGCTGTTTCTGTCACACTGTCCATTGACAGGTTTCCGCTTAATATCGGCACATAAGGTGTGGACAGCTGTCTTACTTCATGGGTGAAGAACTTCTGCCCTGCTCCGTTCTTATTGAGACTTCTCTTCAATAAAATTTTATCTACCGGATCTATATCAAGCCTGATCTTTGCCATTAAGAACCACCACCTATCCTGATATGCTTAGAAGAACCAAAAAAGTTCTCGGAATGACTAAGTACTTTCCCAATCGTTCCAGAGAACCTTTTCCTGATATCTTCTATCCCGGCGACATTTCCTCCATCCCATTCTCCAAGGATAAAGAAATCACCATTCCGCACAGTCCATTTTCCATACACTTCTGTTAACCGGTTGAACTCATCCGGTGAAATCCAGTCAGCACATTCTGAATATGGAATCCGGATCTGGTATTCATCTGCGCTTCTTAATCCATTTTCTCCTACGGTGCTTTTCTGGTTCGTGTGAAACCAGACCTTATGGATGACATGAGGAATAAACACCATCTTCCTGTTCTCCCGATCTGGCCGCTGATTAAAAATCGTAATCTTAGCATTCGTAAGCATTGACATTCACCCCCAGATAAAGCAGTCCTGTATGCGCTAGATAACGGCGGATGACCGCGTAGATTTTCGTTTGCAGAGCGTCTACTGCAATCTTCCCCGCCTCCGCTTCAGTCGCGTAATTCACGGAATATCCATCTGTGTTTTCCGACTGCACTTCCCTTCCTCCATGTTCCATTCGGTTCATATCATCCTGATAGATCATGTCAGCAAGTTCACACAGGCAAAGCTTCACTAACTCCATATCGTTCTCACTCGGCTGTAAATGCATCACTTGATTCAGATAGGTGTTAGCTTTCAAGATCGGCTGTTTCAATGACCGTTCGTCCTCGATTATAATTCCATTGTATTCTTCTACGTAAAACTGAAAATCTACACGTATCAACGCCTATTCCTCCTTACGAATTCGCCATGATCCCCTGTTTTTTCATCTCTGCAAGAATTGCATTGATTTTATTTTTCAGGTCAGCTGTTGTTTCTGTAGACAAATCTGCGATCAAAGCCATCTGTTTCACACCACCCAGCGTTGTTTTGTTCGCCGCAGGAAGATTGTACTTTATTCGCCTGTTCTGCAATTCCGTCCAGTTTCGCTTATCTTCCTTAGACATCAAACCATCTTTAGATCCAGCAACTGCTTTCACTATTTTCCCTTCTAATTCAGTGATCTTTCCGTCCTGCTGTGTATTTTTCGTGTCATTTGCAGCTACACCATTCTCGATGTTATCCATTGATGCTTTCCGTGATTGTCTCTCCATCTACCCAATCTTTTTTAGAATACGCCATATCTACTACCTCCGTTATATTATTTCGCTTTTCCTACTTTTGCCTTTCCGATCTTCCCACTGCCAATCAAGGCGGTATTGTCAGTGGGTACTACCCCACCGACACTTTAACTACAGCTTTCTTGTTGTCATTCGGAATAAATTCTCCAGCCTTACCAGCTCCCTGCAGAGCTACTCCGTCAAAGTCTTCCGATTCAATCGTTCTCGCTGTGTTAATTCCAGTAAATGCTTTTGCAACTCCGGCAATATATGCATAGGCGCATTCTTTAGACTGGAATAATTCATCCGGAATCTCCTCTACAAGGAATCCCTTGAACTTCACAACTTCATTGCCATCAATGTTTACAGTAGAGTTTTTTAGCAGTTGTATTCAAAGGATGATCCGAAACGGCATTGTACATGATCGGAGCAAACCTTAATTTTTTCGTTCCAACTGCTTCGATGTTGTTAAAATACTTAGTACAGCTCATTAAACAGCTTTAATACATTGTCTTCTGTATAATCAGTAACACTTAAAGTTTTTCCGGCAGATGTGGAAATAAATTTTCCGTGCTGCTTGTTAAACTGCTTTGTCTTAGCCCTCGCCTGCAGTTCCAAGCGATCTGCTACCGCAACGTCAAAATCATTGTTTACCGTGTGTCGGTCAATTCCCTCGTGGTAATTCCATCCCCAAGAGTAATTAACCGGCGTGTTCGCGTAGATAATCTCTTTTCTCTCCCCGAAACGGCTAGAGTTCCCTGTTCCCGTTCCAAACGCTTTCGTAGCTGTTTTATCGTACCCAGTTCCAACCACAACCGGAATGTCTGATGTTTTTACATAAAAGGCTGTTTCATTTTCTCTGACTCCATCCAGTACCTCAAGTTCGCCGACGAAAAAAATCCGCGAAATAAGACATCTTTTTAAATACTACCTCCAAAAGGCTTTTAAACTCAAGCTGGTAGCTTCTTACCGGCATATCATTGTTGTCTCCTGTCGCAAATAATTGTAACATCATAAATTCTTTATTCTTCATCTTCACATTCTCCTTTATTTATACTTTGCAAGTCTCTTTTCGAATTCAGACATTGGACTTCCTGAGTTCGTCATGGTTTTTGGTGTGGTTCCGGTTGCTCTAGCAATCTCGGCTTTCTTAAGCTGGGATTCCACGATTTTTACAAGCTTATCAATTTTGCATTCGTATCATCAGCATCATTCCCCTACAACAAAATCAAGAACATCCTGCGTTGCTTCAATTCCTTTTTCTGTAAGAATGCCTGTGGCGCTTCTGCTAAGCTCAACCTTTGCAGCCTCCTGCTTCAGTTTTTCATTCTCTTTTGCAACTCTCGA
>ENA-OQHL01001791-OQHL01001791.1-human-gut-metagenome-genome-assembly--contig:-NODE-1791-length-10126-cov-2.868787_pt1 | contig 10126 bp, 12 predicted proteins | sample MGYA00242565_ERZ504723 | MGnify/ENA primary metagenome ERZ504723 (study PRJEB26092, sample SAMD00036211) | human gut metagenome | host: Homo sapiens | study: EMG produced TPA metagenomics assembly of...
TTTTTTTATTAGGCATTTTTCTTTCTTATATCATTCATAGCCTTTGCAGCTTTATTCTGTATAGTTGTAATATTATTTGTCTTTTTAGTAAATTCATCTACTGAAGTTGCCATACCACAAGCATCTATAGCATCAATAATATCATTTTTAGCATCTATAAGCTCTTTTCTTGCTCCATTGTACTTACCATATGTATTTTGGTACTGATCAAGTTTTCTACAAGTTTGAGCTAACTTTGTGTAAGCACCCTTTGCTGCTGCTACAAACTTTTTATCCTCTGGAGTTGTTGCCATACCTAACCAATTACTAGTTGTTCTATTAATGTAACTATTAGCTAATCTTGTTGCTGTATTTGCAGAACCAAGAGAATAGTTGTTTAATGCCAATCTTAAATCCTGAATTACCATTTTATGTAAAGCCTTTGAAACCCCAGGAATAATACTATCATTATAGTTTATAGTTGTTGTTTCTGTTGTAGCCTCTGTTGTTGCTTTTGTTGTAGTTGTAGCCTTAGTAGTAGTTGTAGCCTTTGTCATCTTTGTTGTTGTAGTCATCTTTGCCAACGCTGTATCAGTAATAACAATGTTGTTATTTATAGCATCGTATCTTATTTTACAACCAAAACCAGTTGAAATAACTCTCAAAGGTACATAAGTTACATTATCTACCACAACTGGTGAAGACGGCAATTCCACATCTTGATTACCTACTTTAATTACATTGTTTCCAACTTGTATAGAAACAGATTTATTTTTTCTTACTGCCTTAATGCTTTTTGTATCTGCATCCCAAGTGATTTTAGCCTGTAAAGTTTCCCATAGTTTCTCTAAAAGGAACCATAGTAACTCCTTCTATAACCTTAGGAGAAATTTTCATATTTGCATTTTCTCCATTTACGACCATACCCATTTCATCTTTAGCACTTACAAGAATACCTGCCGAAACAATCATTATTCCCATAAGCATAAATATTAGAAATATTTTTTTCCATTTTTTACCCTCCTCAACATACTGCATTAATTATATCAAATTTATATTTTCCTGTCTATAACATTGATTGACAATTATTTTAAAAATGTTATAATATTATGTATATTGTTTAAATAGCTTTAATTTTTGTTTATTTTCCAGACAAATTTTTAAAACTATTTTCTCAGAATAGAAAGTTCTATTTCTGATAAAAATTGTATTATGCTTATTTTTTGGAGGGTTGCAAAATGGAAACTGTAGATACTTGTTTATATTGCAAAAATAAAGAAAAACTCGATTCTTTAATGATACCTATTGCTGAATTAGGTGTAACTAAATTATATCTTTTCAGAGAACAGACTTACTATGGCAGATGCGTTATAGCTTACAAAGACCACGGTGTTGAACTTACTGACCTTAGCCCTGAAGAATCAGCTCTTTTCATTCAGGATATGCAGAGAGTTGGTAAGGCTATTACTGCTTCTGTTAATCCAGCAAAAGTAAATTATGGTATGTTTAGTGATACACTTCCTCATCTTCACGTTCACATTGTTCCAAAGCAGAAGGACGGCTACGGCTTTGGTGGCACTTTTGAAATGAATGTAAATCCACCTAAGTACCTTACTGATGAAGAATACGAAGTAATCATCAACAAAATTAAAGAAAATCTTTAATAGAATTCAGAACAAATTAACTTCGTTAATTTGTGGCTTGACAAGCAAGCCATCGGATTTATCTTTCCGATTCGCTATTAAAAATGGACTGGAAATTGAATCCAGTCCATTTTTTATCAAGTATTATCTGCAAGAACCTTTACTTCTGTACGCATATTGGTAGCAAAAGTAGCTATTTCATTAGAAATTTTATTTATTTCATCAGCATTTCTAGTCTTAAATGATTCATTTATAATGTCATTTGCCTTTGTTTTATACTCAGCCATTATATTTCTTAAATCAGATAATTTACTACTATACTTCTTTGTTGCGTAAAGTTCGTCAATAACCTTATAGCAATTATTAATTCTGTAGTAAAGAGTTTTGTTGGCAGCTACATATTTTTTATCAACAGCTGTAGTAGCCATTGATGCCCAGTTGTCAGCAGTCTGCTTCATTACAGTAGTTTTAAATTTACCTGCTGTAGCATATGAACCTAAAGAGTAAGTACCCATAGCTTTCTGTAAGTCACTTCTTACTGTGTTTACTATCATATCTGAGGGCTCTGCAACAGTTGTAGTTTCTGTTACTGTAGTTGCCTCTGTAGTTTCAGTAACAGTAGTTACTTCTGTAGTTTCTTCTGTTACAGTAGTTTCCTCTGTTGTTGTTTCTGTCACATCTTCATCAGAATCATCAACATCAATCATAACAACCTTATCTTCAGCGTTCCAATCAACAATACCACCAAAGCTTTCAGCTACATATCTAGCCGGAGCAAGAGTTCTGCCGTCTATAATAACTGGTGTTGCGTCCATTTCAGTAACTTTTTCATTTATAAAAAGCATATTTGAATCAATCTGCATAACAACAGTTGTATCGCCCTTTTCGCCAGTAATAGTCTTTGTATTTGCATCCCAGTTTACTTTTGCACCACAGGCTTCAAAAATATCTCTTACAGGTACCATTGTTCTACCGTCTATAATAGTAGGAGGTACTTGAGTTTCAACGCTTTTACCATTAACAGTAAGACTAATGTTTTCATCAGCACTTACCTGAACAACTGGAAAAGCTAAAAGAGACACAGCAAGTAAACTTGCAACTAATTTATTAATCTTCATTTATAAACTCTCCTTTTTAAATTACTTTATCAACTATTCTCATACTGATATTGTATATCAGACGCCATTTTAGAAGAAAATTGTGACAATTCTGAAACAATAGCAGTTATTTCCTCAGCATTTCGCGTTTTAAAAAATTTATCTATTATTACATTGCCGTCAGCCTTATAACTTCTCATTATATCACCAAAACTAAGTATGCGTTTTGGATATTCTGCATTACCATATACTGAATCCAAGGTACTATAAAAAGAATTTATAGTATAGTACAGACTTTTAGCAGAGGCAACATAATTCCTGTCTAAATCTGTAGTAGCCAGTGAATCCCAATTTTTCATAATCTGGTTCATAGTATTACTTTTAAATCTACCTGCTGTTTCATAAGACCCTAAAGAATATGTGCCTAAGGCATGCTCCAAATCATTTCTGACAACCTTTACAATTTCATCAGATGGTTCATTGCCTGACACAACCACAGGAGCAACTGTTGTCATTTCAGTTGTAGTTTCTGTAGTAGTAATCACTGTTGTAGTTGTTGTCATCTCAGTTGTAGTTTCAACTGTTGGAGTAGTTACTCCTGTTATAACTACAACCTTATTTAGTGCATCCCACTGTGTAGTCCCTCCAAAGCCAAGAGCTACATATCTAGCCGGAGCAAGGGTTCTGCCTTCAATAATAACTGGTGTACAATCCATAGTAGCTACACTGGAATTCATATACAGTTTGTTGCTACCAACCTGCATAACAACATTTTTGCCACCTTTACTACCAGTAATTTTCTTTGTAGCCGGGTCCCAAGTAACATTTGCTCCACAGGCTTCAAAAAATATCTCTTACAGGTACCATAGTTCTCCCACCTATAACTGTTGGAGGAACTTCTGTTCTGATAACAGTACCGTCAATCTCAAGAGATATTACTTTTTCTGAATATGCTGAAACAGTTGGAATTAAGCAAAGTAAACTAATAACTAATGCAACTATTATTCTTGTTAATTTCATATATTCTTTTTACCTATATTTTTCATTATTGCTTTCTTTAATTTTCTTATTCCACCAAATAAAATATGTCGAATAGGTCTTATAGCTACCCAAAAAACAACATAAATTTTGTATAGTGGATTATTTACAGAAAAGGTTTTGCCCTTTCTTTCTATTGTGGTAACTACGCCTACAACTTGACTATGCTTTACATTGTGCTCAATAACCCATTGGTTATCACCACAAATATTGTATGTACCGTCTTTATTTACTGAAATAACTCTGTGAAGTACAAAACTGCCGTCAGGCCTTATATACAACGGCAAATCGTATTTTTTTAAAGAATTTGTTTTCTTTATAACTACTCTGTCGCCGTCATTTCTTAATGTAGGACACATACTATAACCTCTGGGATTAAAGTTCACAGTTCCCCCACTATTGAGCATTTCTTCCATTACACTGTACATTTGTTGCAGTCTGACTTGTTTACTCAAGTAAACCTGCCTCCTTGAGCTTTCCTACAAATTCGTCAATATCGCTACTGGCTGTTTCTTTGTCAATTTCGTATTCAGCTAAAAGAGAATCTAAAAGTTCTTCCTTTGTACAGCCTTTTTCAAGATTTCTCCAGAAAAAAGCACCTACATCATTAAGTGTAATAACACCACTAAAGTTTAATTCGCCCTCTCCAATAGGAACAACAATGTTGCTACCTGCAACTTCTCTAAGTAAATAACCTTCTTTTATTTTCATAACTTTTCCTCCACCTTTATTGAGTTATAGCTAACCTCAACTGCTTCCATATCCATATTGCAACCCATTTTATAAACTTTGATAGTTCTTAAAACCTTATCTAAAATAGTTAAAAGATTTATCATTTCAGATTTATTTTCTGGTCTTATTGTCTGTTGCAATATAAACGGAATTGCTTCCTTAGGTGTAATTTCCTTAACCCAATTATTTTCTGAACGCTCTAAGCACACAATAGCCCCAATAGGAACACGCATATTGATATTTTTATCCGTTTTCCCACTCCAAGGTGTACCATATACATACAATTCTCCGTCTACAAGTCTAATGGCCGGTTTATCATCATTTATGATTTTTGCCTCATCTTCACCAAAATACTTCTGCCAAAGGCTTGTATGTGTTGATTTTCCCGTACCTGGGTCTGCAGAAAATAAATAAGCTCGTCCATCTTTCACAATACCACTACTATGGAGCATAAAACCATTGAAGTGTAACAAAGCCTCATAAAATGCCGCACCAGTATAAACATATTCCACATCATCACAAGACAAAAGAGGATTTTCCTTTTGAAGTCTAATTATTTCCTCTTTCGGAATATTAATAGTTAAATTAGGCTTTTCAAAGTCAGCTTTATACGGTGGACACTGCTTTTTCATTGTATCATATTTATAGTCAATTAGCAAATTCAAATCTGCTACTCTTAATTTTTCCATAATCTTCCCCTCAGTTCCGTCTTATAGTATAGCATATTTACACATTATCAACAACATTTTTTTAATAAAGCTTCACAAATTGACAATCTGTTAAACGGAATTGTAAAATAGTACCCATCTGCTATATTCTTTACCTTTTCCATAATTTCAAAGGCAATCTCAAGACCGACCTTTTCTCCTTCTTCCTTTGACATATCCATACTAAATTTATCTATTACCCAGTCTGGAATAGTAATACCTGGAAGTTCATTTCTTATGAAATTAGCATTTCTATAACTAACTAAAGGCATAACACCAAACAAAATTGGCACAGTTAAGAAAGACTTAATATACTTCAAGCTCTCAATATCTTTATCATCGTATACCGGCTGTGTAAGGAAGTACTTTGCCCCAGCCTTTTCCTTTTCAACTGCACGTCTAACTTCCACATCTAAATTTCTTCTAGCATAGTTTATTGCTCCACCAAAGCAAATTCTATCGTCTGGGAAATTTTCTTCATTAATATTTTCAATATATTTCATAAGTTTTATTGAGTCAAAATTAAATACACTCTTTACCTGCTCTCTACTGGCACTAGGAACAGGGTCACCTGTAATTACCAATAAATTTCTTATGTCATTAATGTGAGCACCTAACAAAAGAGAACTCATACTTATTGCATTTCTATCTCTACAGCAAATATGAGGCATAACATTTATGCCAACTTCTCTCTCTACTTTTGTACTTACAAGCACAGAATCTGCTCTAGTTCTTCCACTTGGAGAGTCGGCAAAAGTAATTATATCTACACTATGCTTTTTCAAATAATTTGCTGTTTCCATAAGTTTTGTAGTATCTGCATTTTTAGGTGGGTCTAATTCAACAGCAATAATTTTTTCGCCCTTTGACTTATTTGCAAAAAATACATTATTCTTAGGTTCTTTATGTTTATCACTATTTTCTAATAAATCAGACTTTAATTCCTGTGGCTTTTGATTAAAATCCACAACATCATTTAAAGCCTTAATGTATCTAGGAGTTGTACCACAACAGCCTCCTAAAAATTCAATATTCATAGAGCTGACATCTTTCATAACATCTGAAAAATATTTAATGTTATCTAAAAATACCATTCTATCCTGAATAATTGAAGGATAGCTTGAATTAGGAAGTGCTGCTACTGGCTTTGAAAAATTAAACTTAATTTTCTTTAAAACATTTTGTAAATGTATAGGACCAACGCCACAATTAAAGCCCATAGCATCTATAGCATCAATACCGTCACACTTTTCTAAAAGATGCTCTGCCCCAGCACCTCTTTGTGTAAAACCATGCTGATTAAGACAGAAATTAACTATTGCAAAAGCATCTGGCTTTTGTTTTTTCAAGTACTCTAAAGGTCTTATAATGTCATCAATATCAGCAAAACTTTCAAAATTGAAAATTTCTGCACCCTGTTCAATAAAACAGTCTATAATAAACTCGTATTCCCTTAAAGCTATACCTGTTTCGATAGGTCCAATATCAGCAACTACATAAGCCTTATCTCCACAAGCCTCTTTTGCAATTTCCCAGCCAGCTTTTATAATGCTTTTAAGTTCTTCTTTATCACAACCTAAACTGCCTGTATTTGCTTCAAATGTGTTGGTACGTATTAAAACAGCTCCTGCATCTACATATTCCTTATGTATTCTTAATACAGTTTCTCTATCCTTTATATTTGCCATTTCCGGAACTAAACACTTGCCATTAAGTTCAGCATAGTATGTACTAAAAGCTCCGTCATAAAGTACCCTGTTATTTTTTATATATTCTCTGAAGTTCATAAACACCTTACCTTACCTGTAGCTATATAAATCAATGCTCTTAACATATCCGTCCCTTACTATGAATTTCATTGAATATGTTGCTTCTGGAACATTTAACAGGTCCTTTCCCTTTTCAACAATTATTCTTTCGTATTTGTATACTAACTGCTGTACTTCTTTTCCTTCTTCATTTGTAGTCACTTCTGTCTGTTCCTGAGGAACTTCTGTTTTCTTAAAGTACAACTGTATAACATAATTTTTGTCGTCTATTTTGCTTGTAATATATTCTTCTTCCTGTTTTCTATTTATATCATAAGCAACTTTTACATCATCAGGTGTGCTACATTTTTTATTATCCTCACCCTTAAGACCAATAACAGATATACCCTTGCTGTTCACTACAGGGAGATTACCACCCTCATAGCTAATATGGCTTACAACTGTATGGTCAGTAGGTACTTCATCACCTTCAAATTTAACTACCTTATCCTTAACATCATAATTGGTTACAGCAAGGTATCTAACCAATTCATTGTCGTTAAAAGGTAAAGCATCTTGGTCTTCATCAAGACCAATTATAAAACTACTGTTTCCGTCTTTATCCGGAGGTGTATATAAACCAAAATCTTCTTTTGAATATGTAACAGACAAATCACTTAAATCAGTACCACTTATACCTTCAGATGAAGTAATTTCTGTTGTATCATCACCTACTGATGTTTTACTGCTTGTTGCACAGCCAGTTACTGCCAACAAAGACAAAACTATACATAAAAACTTTTTCATACTATTCTCCTTTGCATAATTGTGTATATTATATCATAATTTTATTTTTTTGTACACAATAGTATACTCTATTGACAAAAAATAATAATTATTTAAGTGTGTGCATATAACTTTCAGCTTCATCCCAATTTACTGTAAATCCAGCACCATGGCTACAGAACACAGAACAAGAAGTATTTTCCTTATCCTCGCCTTTATTATAGTTTATTCTTTCTATAACTTCATCAGCAATTTCACATTTTTCATATCCGTCAACAGTCATAACAATGCTTCCTGTTCCTTTAGTAAATGAAAGCAATTCTTCCTGATAATCCATAAATGTTTCAACAGGACCCCTGCCCTTTATTTTGTATGTATTGCCCATTTGAACAGGTGGTTCAAAGCTACCTCTTAACCTTTGAATATCTGTCATAATTCTTCCGGCATATTCTTCTCCGGCATATATTTCAAAGGCATAAAAAGGCTCAAGAATAACATTTTCTGCCTTTTCTAAGCCCTGTCTGATAGCTCTGTAAGTAGCCTGTCTGAAATCTCCACCTTCTGTATGTTTTAAATGAGCTCTACCATTTATCAATGTAATTTTAACATCTGTAAGAGGAGAACCTGTTAATATTCCCTTGTGCTGTTTTTCAAATACGTGGGTCTTTACGAGGGCTTGATAATTAGCTGAAAGTGTATCAACGTGAACTGTACTTTCAAAAGTAATGCCACTATTTCTTTCAGCCGGAGCATTTTCCAACACAACTTCTGCGTAATGTCTTAAAGGTTCATAATGACCATATCCAATAACTGTTTCAGCCACAGTTTCTCTATACTGTACCTCTGGCTTTTCAAATGTAGCACTTATACCAAATCTTGTTGAAAGAATTTCCTGTAAAACTTCAAGCTGTATTTTACCCATTACACTTACTACAATTTCATTAGTTTGTTTTATATATTCTGTCCTAAGCATAGGTTCTTGGTTTTCAAGTATTTTAAGACATTCCATAACCTTATTGCTGTCAGTTCCGTCTAATATGTTTACTTTTGATTGTAATGCTGAAATCATAGTATATTTTTCTGCGTTTTTTATAATTTCACCATTTTTTATTATATCGCCACAAGAAACTTCATTTAAGCCTGTAACACCAAATATTTGACCACCACAGGCCTTATCTGAATTTTCATATTTTTCCCCTTTATAAAAACGAATTTCATTTATCTTTTCGTTGCCTATAGTTTCTTTTACGCCAATAATGCCAGAATTACCCTTTATATAAGCAACTTTTAAACCTTTGGAATCATATCTTATTTTAAAGACTTCTCCACAAAATTCTCCATCAGAACTGTAATCTGTAAAAGTCAATTTATCGAATACACTGAAAAATTGGTCTATGCCAATATCCTTTAAAGCTGAACCTTTCATAGCCACAAAAATATTTCTATTTTTAATGCTATCTTTTATGGCAGTTATTTCATTTCCACTACCATCAAGATATTCTGATAAATAATCTTCATTTCTTTCAGCTATAAATTCCTTATTTTCTTCTTTTGAAATATCCTCAAAAGTGTCTATAAAAAGAACGTCTTCTGTTAATTTTTCTCTTATACTTTCAAGAGTGTTGTCAATATTAAACCCTGTAATATCGCATTTATTCACAAATATGAAAACAGGCACACCATAATTCTCCAAAAGTCTGAAAAGTGTAACTGTATGTGCTTGTACACCATCACTACCGTTAATAATTAATATAGCATAGTCTAAAGCAGACATAGTTCTTTCAGCCTCTGGAGAAAAATCTGTATGCCCAGGGGTATCTATTATGTAATATTTACTTTCATTATAATCAAAGGACGCCTGTTCTGCAAAAACAGTAATTCCTCTTTCTTTTTCAATATTGTCACAATCCAAAAAGGCAGTTTGGTTATCCACCCTGCCTAAATTTCTTATACTTCCATTTTTATATAAAAGCTGTTCACTAAATGTAGTTTTGCCACCGTCAACATGGGCAAATATTCCTATGGTTTTAAACATCTTCAACCCTACTTTTTTATATAAGCATAAACATCTCTTTTGCCTATACCTCTATCTTTTGCAACCTGTTTCATAGCATCTTTTTCAGACATTCCCTGTTCAATGTACATATTGAAGTGTTCTTCAATAGTCATTTCTTCAAAAGATGCAATTTTATCCTCTTTTATTTTTTCTTTGTCCTTGCCTTCTAACACAAGTACAAACTCACCTTTTGGCTCATTTTTCTTAAAATATTCCAAAACTTCGCCTACAGTACCTCTGTTTACTGTTTCGTGCTTTTTAGTAAGTTCCCTTGCTACAGCAATATTTCTGTCACCTACAGTTTTGTATATACTTTCAAGAGTATCTACCAAATGATGAG
>ENA-OQHL01001792-OQHL01001792.1-human-gut-metagenome-genome-assembly--contig:-NODE-1792-length-10125-cov-1.791058_pt1 | contig 10125 bp, 4 predicted proteins | sample MGYA00242565_ERZ504723 | MGnify/ENA primary metagenome ERZ504723 (study PRJEB26092, sample SAMD00036211) | human gut metagenome | host: Homo sapiens | study: EMG produced TPA metagenomics assembly of...
GAAACACGATCCACATAATTGATGCTACCGTAATCCGGTATTTCCCCTCCACTTTCACCTTCTTTATCGGCGGTACCGATAACGATACGTCCCATCATTACCCCGTGCTCTCGTATCTTTTTTTGTCAGCGCACGGGTATCGATGCCGGTGATTCCGGGAATCTTCTCACGTTTCAACCAGTCACCAAGGCTTTCCACAGCATTCCAGTGGCTATACTCTTCACTATAGTCACTCACGATAATCGCCTCCGCATGAATTTTCTCACTCTCCATGAAGGTAGGCAAGCCGTTCTCTTCGATAGAGAAAGGAGGCACCCCGTAGTTTTCCGACCAGCGGATAAGTCAGAACCATCAACTGCCCGGCATACGAAGGGTCGGTAAGACTTTCGGGATAACCGGTCATAGCAGTGTTGAACACCACTTCGCCGGCCACTGCCTTGTCAAAACCAAAAGAGAAGCCGTGAAACATGCTTCCGTCGTCTAAGACCAATGTTGCTGTTTTTCTTGTCATTTTCAATATTCAATTATCATTTTTCAATTCCCCAATATTCCTCTTCCATATAATGAATGAACGCTTCGTTCACCATTCGTACACCACCAGGTGTCGGATAATCACCGGAGAAATACCAGTCGCCCGGATGATCAGGACAAGCGGCATGTAACCCTTCGAGTGTCTGGTAGACAATCTCCACCTTCGCACGTGTTCCTACGGGGGTAAGCAGTTCCACCATCTTGGCCGAAATTTCCTCGTCGGTGAAAGACGCATAAATCTCCTTCACGCAATTTACGGTCGCATCGCACGGCATAACCTGCTGCCGCTTGGCTTTCTTATAGGCATCGAGCAGAACGGATTCCATCCCCTTGTCCACTAAAAGTGCCACGGCAGCCTTGAACGCGATAAATTCGCTCATACGAGACATATCAATACCGTAATAGTCCGGATAGCGCACCTGCGGAGACGAGCTGACCACCACGATCTTCTTCGGATTCAGGCGGTCCAAAATACCGATGATACTCTGCCGGAGTGTCGTACCGCGCACGATACTGTCGTCGATCACGACCAGATTGTCCTCGAAAGGCACGACGCTTCCGTACGTGATATCGTACACATGGGCAGCCAGATCGTTACGACTGTTTCCCTCAGCAATAAATGTACGCAATTTTATATCCTTGATCGCTACTTTTTCACACCTAACACGCATGGACAGGATTTGTTCCAGTTCTTCCTCCTGAAGCAGGTGGCTACGATCGGCGATCCATTCTTTTTTCTTCTTGTTCAAATATTCGTTCATGCCCTCCTGCAATCCGAAGTAAGCAACCTCCGCCGTATTCGGGATAAAGGAAAAGACCGTATGGTTCAGATCGTTGTCCACAGCCTTCAGGACTGCAGGTACAAGATTTTCACCCAACCGTTTCCGTTCGCGGTAAATATCCCGATCGCTTCCACGCGAGAAGTAAATACGTTCGAACGAGCATGCCTTATTCTCCTTCGGCTCCATAATCTGCGAGGTATGCCAGTCACCTTGCTTGTTGATGATCAGCGCCTCTCCCCTTTTCAGTTCATGCACATCTTCGGCAGGCACATTCATGGCCGTCTGGATTACTGGACGTTCGCTTGCCAAGATCACAATCTCGTCATCGGCATAGTAAAACGCCGGACGGATGCCCCAAGGATCGCGCACGCTGAAAGATTCGCCGCTCCCGGTCAGTCCGCAGATCACGAAACCACCGTCCCATTGCGGGGCACAACGTTTCAGGACATTCGACAGGTCGACATTTGCCTCGATCGCATGGGTGATATTCATTCCTTTCAGCCCTTCGGCTTCGTACTTCCGGTACAGGCGTTCGACCTCACGGTCCAGACGGTGCCCCACCTGTTCTAGCATGATGAAAGTGTCGGCATAGGCACGCGGATGCTGGCCGATGGCTGTTATCTCTTCAAAAATATCCTGTACGTTAGTAAGATTGAAATTACCGCAAAGAGCAAGGTTCTTGGCTCTCCAGTTGTTACGGCGTAAAAAAGGATGGACATAGGAAATACCGGATTTCCCGGTCGTACTGTAACGCAGGTGTCCCATATAAAGCTCTCCTGCAAAGGGAAGGTTTGTTTTAGCAAAAAGCGGATCATTCAGTTTGTCGGGCGGCAAATCCTTGTAATACTCATGAACGGCTGCGAATATCTCGGTAATGGCTTCTGTGCCTAATGCTCTTTCCCGAAACATATATTCTTCGCCGGGACTAGCTTCCAACTTGACGCATGCTAAACCGGCTCCTTCTTGACCGCGGTTATGCTGCTTTTCCATCAACAAATAGAGCTTATTGAGCCCATACATCCAGGTTCCATACTTCTGATGATAATATTCCAAAGGCTTTAGTAACCGGACCATGGCGACTCCACACTCGTGTTTAAGTACTTCCATTTGGTTCTATCTTGTTTATTCCGACTGCAAAGATACTTACATTATATTACATAATGTTCATATAAACGAAGTTTATTTGACACATTAATAGAAATAATCATTTTATCTACCATTTAGTTAAATTATTCTATAAAACAATATTCTTTCAACAAATCTACCAAATAAAAAGAAAAAGTCCTTTCATCACATACGGATCGTAAGAAAGCAAAAGGCTTTTTTATATAATCATTATCAGAGCGATTTTGTTCTGGGAAATCGCTTTTGGATTTCTCATTTACACAAACTGACTTTATAAACAAAATGCGGCATGTCCACCCCTCGGTAATGCTTTATGAAGGTTGCCACTTTTTGCATGCTATTGCGCCGCGCTACTTTTTGGGAAGCAATATTGGTATCCCGTATGATCGAATAGACCTCTTCGAAACCAAGCGTATGGAAAGCATACTCCCGACAAGCGACAGCAGCTTCGATAGCAAAGCCCTTATGCCAAAACTCCTTTCTAAAAAGGTAACCGATTTCAGGGACTCGTTTTCCGTCAAATTCCTGATAAGTAATACCACACTGCCCAATTAGTTCGTTGCTACCTTTCTCAACCACTCCCCATAAACCGAAGCCGTCGTGCCGGTACCGTCCGAACTGCCTATCCAGCCAGTTTTGCACTTCCTGATCGTTGAATGCCCCTTCATAGGCATACATGACTTCATCGTCCTGCAACAGTTTGCACACATCCTTAAAATCTCCTTGTTCCAATCCCCGTAATAACAATCGTTCCGTTTCCAGTATTTTCATATCATCCTCCACATTTATAAAATCATCAATTCCGAAACATTTAAGTTTCTCACCTTTACCAACACTATTTCCGGTAAAAGAACTTTTACCTCCTCTTCTTCTCCCGTTTTTTTCCAATACACGACAAAATTAACGCGTGCCTCTTTCAGTTCATATCCCTTATCCAGCCATTTCTCGATCTCTTTTTTGAAACTGTTTGAAAAACGGACAACTTCCTTATCCGACGAATCGCAACAACCGCCCTCCATCAACCGCAATGGCATGCCACTTTTCAGATTTCCAATCGACTCCTGCCTCCTTGCATCTTTGAAAAAATCCAACCATACATCGCGATGCGTAAGCAAGAACAGTAAACGTTCCGGCATCGGATAATAAGCCTTATCGAACCGGATAATTTTTTCCTCATTGCCGAAAATTTCCGGATAATAGCTATTCAAATGGATCGATAACTTATTTTTGGCACGTGTGAGTGCTACATAAATCTCACGTCTCTTTTCATCCGTGACAGGCTGATTATCCCCTAATAAATCCCTATTATCGTTTAAAAGCAGAAAGACATTATCAAACTCTTTCCCTTTTGCCTTGTGAATCGTAGAAACAACGATAGTTTCTCCCCGAACGGCATAGAAATCTTCCAGCTTCGATTCAAACAGATACGTTTCCCAATCCGAACGATACTTACAGGGATAAAGTTGTTCGAAATTCTGAATAATCCCCCGGCAAATTTCCCAAGAAGCAGCTTCACAATATTCATTTTTAATAGCTTGTTTTGCCTCAGCCCAGCATACTTCATCTATCAGATGAACCTCCGCTTGCGATCCTAAAATCCGGTTGAAGAAACGCATCTCATCCATATCGCACAGACGGAAACCCTCGTTCGACTGAATCAAACGGACTGGCATACGTTTATCTTTCAACAAACAGGCAACCTGTATCGCTTCCCAGTTTGTCTGAGTCAATACGCAGGTCGTTCCGATTAGAGGGGTTGCACAAATATCCTGCACCAATGGTATAACCATATTCGGCGACTGGTATTGAACGATACGGATCTCACCTTCATCCTGGTCGTGAGAAATGATCCGCGACTGCTTCATTCTTTCAGGTATAGTTTCCCAAAAACGATTCGCAAACTCAACCAAACACTTTTTGCTTCGGAAATTGACCAGCAAATCATGCGTACGAGCACCGTATTCATCGACCAGCTTTCTCATATATCGGGAATTCGAACGACGGAAACTGTAAATATTCTGGTCATCGTCACCTACCGCGACCACCTTCAAGTCCTCATTTTTACGAATAAGCGCCTCCACCAGTGCAAACTCGTCTTCAGTCATATCCTGCGCCTCATCAATCACCAGAACCGTTTTTGTAATACGATTTATCTCTACTTCCCCATTGTCTATTTTTCCCACGGCATCGATAATTACGGAAGATGATTTTTCTAAAGAACCTTGCAGCCCTACAGGTCGAAACAATAAGAGTGGAAAGTCTTGATCTCAACATAACCAGCAGCAGTCCCTATCAAATCCCATAACCGTCGTCTGAATTCGCTCGCAGCAGCACGAGAAAAAGTCAGCATCAAGAGTTGTTCGTGCTTGACATCTTCCTCCAACAGCAAGTAAGCCAGTTTATGAACAAGTACACGTGTCTTTCCACTTCCGGGTCCCGCCATGACGACTATAGAACCGGGACGGTCATCCTTGACAATCTCCAATTGTGTTTCGGACAATTTCCCCAATAACCGCTGAAGTTTGGTATTCGTCATTTTCCGGTTAATCTCATCCCTCCGTTTACCAGGGAAATATTTTTGGAGGAATGACGAATAATTCAGTTGGAAATAGTCGTCAACAAATTCCAATGCATCGCTATTACCGGAAAGCATTTTCCGTACATATTCACCGACAATATTAATCTGCTGGATCTTATTGGCATAAAACAGTTCGAGTTTATGATAATCATCCTGTTTATATTGCATCTTATTATTCAGAACCAATCTGTCTATCTGCAATCGGTTGTATAACACCAAGAAGCCACCTTCGATCTGTAAGGCTTCTATCCGCGAAAGATACAAAAGAGTATCTTCAATGTCTTCCATCCGAATGGTATGCCCAAACAATTGTTTCCTGACATCCTTCTCATACGCCTCTTTCAGCTCAAGCATGGAAAACTCGACCAAAATATTTCCGCTCTGTTCCAGCTCGCTGGACTGTCCTGTTTTCTCAAACAAATAACGAATGATGAAATCAGACAAGAGATGCCTCCCTTCCGTCAGTTCTTCCAGATCGAGGACCGATCCGGTACGGGCAATCGTGACATAATTATGCGCTTTATCCAAGTATATCCGTTTGATCCAGTTCTTTTCAGACCAAAAATTAAGGAGTCTGTTTAGCTTATCTGGCGAAATACTTTTTCCAGTCTCGATCTCGGCTTCTTTCCGTAGCTCTTTCAGATTGAAAGATTGTTCTTTTGCGGTAAAAACGGATAAAAGATATTCATCAAGACGGTTGTAAAGAAGGACCGTTTCAAGCGAACGATTGCTGTTTTCACCTTTTTTTTATATAAGCTGTCAAGTCACAAGCGTCTGCCAGAATATTCTCTTCCCGCAACAAGCGAATGACCAGCATCACTTCTTGCCGGGATATCCCCAAATGGTCCGAGATATAATCGATACGAGATTCCGGGATCTCGCCATTTACATGCTTGCGGCTTCTCGTCGAAATTAATTTTTTGATGATACGTATCGCTTCTTCCTTTTGAGTGTCATCAAAACGTGGAGAGACTGTTATTCTATCGATAGCCTCCTGAGCTGTTTTCGCAAGGATACTATCAGCAAAAACACACGGATTGTTTTGCCCCCGCCGAATATAACCGGCCTCCTCAAGCGCGGCTATTGCAGTGGTTACACGCGTTTCCACGTCCAGAATATTTTCATTCCAACCAGCTTTACGGGCAAGTTCAAGAGCTGACAACGAAATCCTGGAACTGGTAAGTTCTTTAATTGCTTTCCAAACCTGCTGTATCTCTTTAATACGCAGTTTGGTCTGGTTTAGCAAATAGAAGTGCTTGTCCAGATCCTCTTCGTTGAAAAGAACGTAACAATCCGCCTCAATTGATTCGTCACGTCCGGCTCTACCAGCCTCCTGCACATAATTTTCCAATGAATCCGATATCTCGTAATGAACCACCAGACCGACATTTTTTCTTGTCGACCCCCTATTCCAAAAGCAGAGGTAGCGACCATTATCCGGATTTTATTGTCTATGAAATCATTCTGACTGGATGTTTTCATCCGGGTTTCCATCTTTCCGTGAAAAGTACCGGCCGAAAAACCATCCTGCTGCAAGCGCGTGGCAACTTTGGCTGCCGTACGGGTACGGGAAACATAAACTATAGCCGGACAATCATGGTCTTCAATGATACTCCGTAACAGTCCATATTTTTCATCTTCATTTTCTACCTTGAAAACTTTGTATTTTAGATTTTTGCGGGTACTTCCCGAACAAAATGTTTTAAAGCGTATATTTAGCTTTTCGAAAAAATAGTCTTTGATATCTTGTATTACATTCTGCTTGGCAGTGGCTGTAAAACAGGACACCGGTATCGCCTGCTTCCCTCCTTTTTGTTCCTGTAACAGACGTATGAAATCACCTATATATAGATAATCCACACGGAAATCCTGTCCCCAAGCTGAGAAACAGTGTGCCTCGTCAATAACGAAACGAACCACTTTCCGCCCGACCAACAACCGTTCTATCGTTTTCGAACGAAACGACTCCGGCGATATATACAAGATAGAAACCGACCCTTCTTCCACCCTTTGGATAGCATGGGCACGTTCCACCGGGTCTAACATCCCGTTGATGGTAACAACATCCATGATTTCATTTTTCCACAGGTTATCCACTTGGTCCTTCATCAGGGATTGCAAGGGAGAGATAACGACAGTAAGTCCTTTTATCCGTTTACCGCTCATCAAAGCCGGGAGCTGGAATGTGATGGATTTTCCTCCGCCTGTCGGAAAAACAGCCAAAAGAGATTCTCCTTCAATCGCAGCCTCCACCGCTTTCTGCTGCAGATCTTCTCCTTCATAGGTACGGAACGAATCATATTTGAAAAAATATTTCAGTCCTTCCTTACCGTTAAATGCTCCTCTGCAATAAGCACATTCGTTATTTTCACAAGGCGTATCCCGCAAACGCTCCATCACCCATCCTACCTTCGGGTAATTATGCAATACCCAAAGCGGAATGCCGGAACTGCTATTCCAACAATTAATCAAAGACAGGCCATAAGCCAATTCCACCGGATAAGAGGTGATCAATTCAGCAAGCGGAGAAGATATACAGATGTCTTTACTGAAACGCTCAAGGATACTACCCGATAAATCATCCAGAATATCCGGTGCATAATCTATGTAATCAAAAAAGCCGCCGAACTCATCCGTATCATGTAATAACCCGTAATAGATCATTTTCAGCATACTATCCAAGCGTTCAAAAGCGTTTTGTTCTTCCTCGAATAACAACAACGATTTCAGCGAATCGTTTACCGGGTTATTGGGTTTATCAGCCTGTAACTTATCATCCTTGGACAGTTGATGATGCAGTTTTTCCGGGAACAGCAACGAGGATAGATAGAGCGTATCAATTATTTTCGGTTGTCGGCAGCCTGCTTTCTCAAACTGAGGTTTCAAATAAGAAAGGTCATGTTTTAATATATTATGCCCGCCAATATAAGGTACCTGATGCAAAAAAAGCAACAGATTATCAAAGGAATTTTCATGAAAAGGAGTTCTGTCGGATCGGACAGCTCCGATATCCACTACCCGGCAGGTGTTCAGCGTTACTTCCAGATCAACAAAGGTTATGTCTTTCATGGGCTACATTTTTGTTTTGTAGCAAAAATACATTTTTTCTTTTATCCTCAAGCAACCACACCAAAAAAATCCTTTCTCGACTATCTTTCCCATATTGTCATTTTGATAATAATCTCCTGCCGAAAACGAGAGATACTACCACTCCTTCGGACGAAGAGAAGCCGAGAGAACTCTAAGACTCTTGGCTCTTGACTAAGAAATCATCACATTTTCATATTCCCTATTACAAAGAAATGCATATATTTGTCTAACGTTAAAATTCAAATTATGAGAATTTACTACTTCATTATCACCCTCATTATCAGATTTTTGTGTTTCCCTTCAGGCACAAAACAATGCGGACAAATTCAAGCAACAGGCACAAAGTAGCTTTGAGAACAAAGACTATACGAAAGCCCGCTATCTTTATATCCAGGCATACAAGGATTACGCAAATGAAGGAAAAATAACGCAGGCAATCGAATGCGGTACACAGGCGGCATCCCTCTATCACCGCGAGAACTACTATCAGGAAGCGTTCGACCCTCTCGCGAACAAATGCAGCCAGATAGTGCAAATCAGGAACATGCAGAGCAAAAGAAACTGTACGGCCTGCGTTTTGGGATAACAAAAGAGCGCCTACAAATGTACATCAAGCTAAGAAACACCGCGCAAGCACAGCTCCAGCTTAACATGCTGGACAACTTGGCCGAAGAATCAGGCAATCCCGAACTTACCGAAGAACTGTTGTACACAAAAACCGATTATTTCTATATCTTCGAACAGAAAAAAGAAGGAGACGCAGCATTCAACAAGCTCATCAGCCAATACCGGGAGAAAAAGGAATACGGCAAAATCGACGAATGCTATCAAAATCTGATCGCAATTGCCCGCAAAGCCAATAATATCTCGTTGCTGGAGCAAACCTACGAGAAATATATGGTATGGACCGATTCCGTAAAAATGCTTACCGCAGAGGACAAATTGGGTGCCCTGCAACAAAAATACGACAGCAGCCTGCAAACGATACAGGAAAAAGAAGACCAGCTATCAGCCAAGCAGTATATCATCGCCGGGCTCTGCACGTTAGCCGCCATCCTAATTGCCGCATTGGCGTTTCTGGCATTTCTGGTCATACGCTTCATACTCCTGAACCGGAAGTTGAAGAAGATCATCCAGACCATCACCGAGCACAGCGAACAACAGACCGGATTCATCCAAAGTATATCGGCGCAGATGGAACCGACACTAGACGAAATGAGCAAATCGGTAGCCGGATTGCAAATCACAGCACCCAGACAAGCAAAAGCCATACAAGCCCGTATCGATGCCCTAAAACAGTTCGGAAACCATATACAAGAACTTTCTTTGTTGAAAAACTCCTTGCTGGAAACCTACGAAGCACAATCTTTTAATGTCAGCTCTTTCTGCGAGAAAGTGATGGAACAGGTAAAAGAGGATGTCCGTCCGGACGTTGAAGTCACTGCTGATATCCCAAAGATCGAAATCAAGACAAATGCCGAACAGCTACAACGCATCTTGCTGCACCTGCTGAAAAATGCGGCGATCTACACGACATCAGGCAAAATCAAGTTGGAATTCAAAAAGAAAGGGGCCCATCTCTGTCAGTTTATCGTAACCGACAACGGTCCGGGTATCCCCGCCGAAAAGCAGGTGGCGATCTTCAAACCTTTTACCGAAATCAAGGACCTGGCCGATGGAGACGGACTGGGATTACCCATCTGCTCCCTGATTGCTTCGAAGATGAACGGCACACTGTCCATAGACCCCGAATACAAAAAAGGCAGCCGCTTTATTCTGGTATTGCAGGTGTAACCTGACACATACATTGCCTGCCGCAGACGAGTGCGCATCCCTGTATCGTCTGCGGCAGGTCGCATCCGGTAAATTTCATTCCATCCTCTCCTTTATTATCCTCCAAGAATACGTATCGAAAGAATACGATATACTTTCTATTTGAAAGAATTAAACAATATTTTCATTACAAATTATCACACAAATCAGCAAAACACTTTCAAATAGAAACAAACCAATCTATAG
>ENA-OQHL01001796-OQHL01001796.1-human-gut-metagenome-genome-assembly--contig:-NODE-1796-length-10110-cov-2.167284_pt1 | contig 10110 bp, 12 predicted proteins | sample MGYA00242565_ERZ504723 | MGnify/ENA primary metagenome ERZ504723 (study PRJEB26092, sample SAMD00036211) | human gut metagenome | host: Homo sapiens | study: EMG produced TPA metagenomics assembly of...
AATCTCAGACAATCCGATGCTTCCTGTTGCAACGCCCACGATCAGAGATAACGCAGTTCCACTGATCAGAACAACAAACACGTTAATCCCCGCCAGTGCTCCCACCAATACAACGAGATATGGAAGTACTTTCCAGATGCTGTATGGCATCTCCTCCCGGATCTGGTAACTTCCGTTTCTTGTCATCAGCCAGAATATCATAATCGTTAAAATCGCCGCCGGGAGTACGATCAGAAAATTTGCCTTGAATTTATCTTTCATCTCGCAGCCCTGTGTTTTTACCGCGGCAATCGTTGTATCTGAGATCATGGACAGATTATCACCAAACATTGCTCCGCAGACAACAGCTCCAATACAGATTGCCAGAGAAAATCCTGTCTTTTCACTGATTCCGACTGCAATCGGAGCAAGCGCTGCGATCGTTCCCATGGAGGTTCCCATGGATACAGAAATAAAACAGCCGATCACAAACAATCCTACGACTGCAATGGATGGCGGAAGCACCGAAAGCCCCAGATTTACCGTACTCTCCACACCGCCTGCCGCAGTTACTGCACCGGAAAATCCGCCTGCACATAAAAAGATCAGACTCATCGTAATGATATTCTCATCTCCGATCCCGGCAGAAATCACCTTCATTTTGTCTGCAAATGTTAACTTCCCATTCTGCAAAAACGCTGTCAGAAGAGCGATCAAAAAATGCCACAATTGCCGGCATCGCATAAAAATCGCCAAATACAATCCCCATCCCCAAAAACAGGATTAGAAATACTCCGATTGGAAGAAGCGCCACCGCCCTTCCTTTTTCTTCCGCTCTCAACTTTTTCTCTTCCACTGATGTTCCTCTCTTTCTCATTTCACTTCTTTCTTCTTTAATAAAATCCATGAGGGCGTTCCAAAAGATTCTCCGACTTTTTGAAAACGCCCTCATTTTATATCATGCTCTTTCTTTCAATACCCGGTCTTAATTTCCGTTCTATTTCTTTCTGCTGTTTGTATAGCTTACAAGACCTCCGGCTGCGATCAGCTTCTGCATAAATTCAGGAAACGCCTGTCCCTGATACTGAGTTCCTTTGGTACGGTCGTAGATCATTCCGCTGTCAAAATCTACTTCAACCTCATCTCCGGCTTCGATTTCCTGTGCCGCCTGTGGACATTCAATGATCGGAAGCCCGATATTGATGGCATTGCGATAGAAAATCCTTGCAAAGGTCTCTGCGATCACACAGCTTACTCCTGCTGTTTTCAGACAAAGAGGCGCATGCTCTCTGGAAGAACCACAGCCGAAATTCTTCTTTGCCACGATCAGATCTCCCGCCTGCACTTTTTTTGCAAACTCCGGATCAATATCTGCCATGGCATGTGATGCCAGCTCTTTTGCATCAAATGAATTCAGATATCTTGCCGGAATAATCACATCCGTATCTACATTGTCTCCATATTTAAAAACGTGTCCCTGTGCTCTCATGCCTCTTCACCTGCCCTCTCCGGATTTGCAATATATCCTGCAATCGCACTCGCCGCTGCCACTTCCGGAGATGCAAGATAAATGAGAGAATCTACATGTCCCATTCTTCCCTACTAAAAATTCCGGATTTGTCGTAGATACACAGCGTTCTCCTGCTGCCATAACACCCATATGACCGCCCATACACGGTCCACAGCTCGGTGTATTGACCGCACAGCCTGCATCCACAAAAATATCAAGCAGCCCTTCTTTGATACACTGTTTGTAAATCTTCTGAGTTGCCGGAATGACCATCACACGCACATCCGGATGTACCGTATGCCCTTTTAAGATTGCCGCTGCCTTTCGCATATCTTCCATTCTTCCGTTGGTGCAGGAACCGATCACCACCTGATCGATCTTGATCGGTTCCATCGCCTCGATCTCATCGATGGTCTTTGCATTGCCCGGAAGATGCGGAAATGCAACTGTCGGACGCACTTCGGAAAGATCAATGGTTACAACCTGTTCATAATCTGCATCCTCATCTGCCTCGAAAATCTGATATTCTTTTTTCGAATGCTCTTCTAAATATGCTTTTGTCTGTTCATCCACCGGGAAGATTCCGTTCTTCGCACCTGCTTCGATCGCCATGTTCGCCATGGTAAAACGGTCATCCATAGACAAATGTGCGATTCCGTCTCCGGTAAACTCCATGGATTTGTAAAGTGCCCCATCTACACCGATCTTGCCGATGATGTGGATGATGATATCTTTTCCGCTGACATATTTTCCAGGTTTTCCAGTCAGTACAAACTGAATCGCCGCCGGAACTTTTAAACCAGATCTCACCGGTTGCCATACCGGTTGCGATATCGGTCGTTCCCATACCGGTTGAAAATGCACCCAGCGCTCCATAGGTACAGGTGTGGGAGTCTGCACCAATGATGCATTCTCCTGCTGTCACCACGCCTGCCTCCGGAAGAATGGCATGCTCTACCCCGGACTTGCCCTGTTCAAAATACCATTTCAATCCCTGTTCTTTTGCAAATTCACGGATCGCTTTTGAATTCTCCGCGGATTTGATGTCTTTGTTCGGGGTAAAATGATCCGGTACAAATACAACCTTCTCTTTATCAAACACCTGATCTGCCATCTGCTTCAGAATCGGCAGCGCCATCGGTCCTGTGATGTCATTTGCCATCACAATATCCAGCTTTGCCTCGATCAGCTGTCCTGCAGTTACAGATTCCAGCCCTGCATGTGCTGCCAGAATCTTCTGTGTCATTGTCATTCCCATAGGAGAATCCCCCTTTCTCAATCTTTATTTTGCCTGAATAAACCCTTTTGCTGTCAGAGCTTCTGCGCAGAGAACTGCTCCGCCTGCTGCACCTCTGACTGTATTGTGGGAAAGTCCTACAAATTTGAAGTCAAACATCGAATCTTCTCTCAGTCGTCCGATTGACACTCCCATTCCGTTCTCATAATCTACATCCAGTTTCACCTGTGGACGGTTGTCCTCTTCCAGATACTGAATAAACTGCTTTGGTGCACTTGGAAGGTTTTCTTCCTGTGGGAAACCTTTGAATGACACAAGCTTTTCGATCAGCTGCTCTTTTGTCGGTTTCTTCTCAAAATTGATAAATACAGCTGCTGTATGACCGTTTAATACCGGTACACGCAGACACTGGCAAGTGATTTTCGGAAGCTGAGCCTTTACGATCTCGCCGTTTTCTACTTTTCCGAGAACACGCAGCGGCTCCTGCTCACTCTTTTCTTCCTCTCCGCCAATATATGGAATGATATTTTCCACCATCTCCGGCCAGTCTTTAAATGTCTTTCCCGCTCCGGAAATGGCCTGGTAAGTCGTTGCCACTACTTCTTTTGGTCCGAACTCTTTCCATGCAGCCAGACACGGCGCGTAGCTCTGGATCGAACAGTTTGGTTTTACTGCGATAAATCCGCGTGTTGTTCCAAGGCGTTTTTTCTGATCCTTAATCACATCAAAATGTTCTGAATTGATCTCCGGCACTACCATCGGCACGTCCGGTGTCCAACGATGCGCACTGTTGTTTGACATGACCGGTGTCTCTGTCTTTGCGTATTCTTCTTCGATCGCTTTGATCTCTTCTTTTGTCATATCCACTGCGCTGAATACAAAATCTACCGTAGACGCAACATGTTCCACGTCGTTTACATTCATAACAACCAGTTTTTTCACTGCTTCCGGCATTGGAGTTGTCATTTTCCATCTGTCTCCGACTGCCTCTTCATAAGTCTTTCCTGCAGAACGCGGACTTGCTGCCACTGTCACAACCTCAAACCACGGGTGATTCTCAAGCAAAGAGATAAATCTCTGTCCGACCATTCCTGTTGCTCCTAAAATTCCAACTTTTAATTTCTTTTCCATCTTCTTTCTGTCCTTTCCTCTCATTTTTATTTGAAAACAGCAAACCTGCTATTCTTCTTTCAAATATGCTTCTTCCAGTGCGATTGCCTGCTCCATGGCACTTTTCCCCGGTGCTCCGATGGTATTTCGCATTTCCACACAAGTCTTCATGCTGATGGCCTCATAGATATCTTCTTCAAATACCGGAGAGATTGCCTTATACTCCTCCAGACTCATATCATCAAGGGCGATATTTTTATCAATACAATATAAAACCAGCTGTCCTACAATCCCGTGAGCATCCCGAAACGGCACGCCGTGATTGACCAGATAATCCGCCGCATCTGTCGCATTTGTAAAACCATTCTTTGCACTGTCTTCCATCCGCTGCTTTCTGAACCTCATGGTGCGAAGCATCCCCGTAAATAATGCCAGACAGCCTTTTGTCGTATCAATGGCATCAAACACCAGCTCTTTGTCTTCCTGCATATCTTTATTATATGCAAGCGGGATTCCCTTCATTGTCGTCAGAAGGGACATCAATGCCCCGTAAACTCTTCCTGTCTTTCCGCGCACAAGCTCTGCGATATCCGGATTCTTCTTCTGCGGCATAATGCTGCTTCCGGTACTGTACGCATCATCAATCTCCACAAACTGATACTCATTGGAATTCCAGATGATCACTTCCTCACAGAAACGGCTTAAGTGCATCATCACGGTAGACATTGCTGACAGCATCTCGATCAGATAATCTCTGTCAGATACGGAATCCATACTGTTTAAGGTCGGTCCGTCAAATCCAAGCAGCTCTGCCGTATATTCCCGATCCAGCGGATAAGTTGTCCCCGCAAGAGCCCCTGCTCCAAGCGGGCAGTAGTTCATGCGTTTTCTGATATCTTTCATTCTAAGACGGTCTCTTTTGAACATTTCAAAATATGCGCCAAGATGATGCGCAAGTGTCACCGGTTGTGCTTTCTGAAGATGTGTAAATCCCGGCATATACGTCTCGATATGCTCTTTCATCAGTTTTAAAAGCACTTCCAGCAATTCTTTTAAAAGTGTATCCAGTGCTTCGATCTCGTCTCTTGTGTACAGCCGCATATCCAGCGCCACCTGATCATTTCTGCTTCTTCCGGTGTGCAGTTTCTTCCCTGCATCTCCAATCCGGTCGATCAGATTCGCCTCTACAAAGCTGTGGATATCTTCATACTCATCCGTGATCTCAAGTGTCCCGTTCTCCACATCTGCCTGAATCCCTTTCAGACCTTCAATGATGCTCTCTTTCTCCTCTTTTGTCAAAATTCCCTGCTTTTGAAGCATTGTCACATGTGCGATGCTTCCCCGGATATCCTGCGCATAAAATTTTTGATCAAAAGAGATCGATGCATTAAAATTATATACCAGCTTGTCTGTTTCTTTTGTGAAACGACCGCCCCATAACTGTGCCATTCCCCTGTCTCCTTTTCTCCGATAGTATCTTTTCAGATTGCAATTAGTTTAACACATTAACGTGTTATATGTCCATAGAAAACTGTGACAGTTTCCGCTCTATTGTGTACTGCTTCTTTGTGAAAACTCACAACCGCAGTAATCCTGCCGATACAATCCATATTCTTTGGATAACTCAATGGATCGTTTGTATCCGTTTTTCTTTTTAAAGTCAGACTGCAGGTATTTCACTCCAAACTCTTTCTGTGCTGCCAGTCCGATCTCATTTAACTTGGCTGCATTTTTCATAGGACTGATAGAAAGTGTGGTCGTAAAATAATCATAACCGGCTTTTTTGCCATCTGTGCCGTCTCCCGAAGCCTGAGCGCATAACATTTAAAGCATCTGGCGCCCCCCTCTTTGACATCTTCCAGCCCCTCTGCCATCCGGTAGAAGCGATCCTTCTCATAATTTCCCGCCAGAAAACTGACCGGATGCTTCAGATTCATACGGGATATCAGCTCCTGCTGCTCCAGAATTCGTTTTGTATATTCACTTTCCGGATAAATGTTCGGATTATAATAAAATACCGTGATTTCAAAATATCCTGACAAGTACTCCAATACATAACTGCTGCACGGCGCACAGCAGCTGTGCAGCAAAAGTTTTGGCACACGTCCCTCTTTCTGGAGACTTACGATCGTTTTATCCAGTTCTTTCTGATAATTTATCACATTCATCGTTTGTTTCCTCCGGATTTTCATTCTTTCCTTTTTTACAATCTATTATAGTATACGTCTTTCCGGGATATCTGTAAAGAAATGTCGGATTTTCCAAAAGAAACGCACAGATTTTCTTGTTTTCCATAAACTGATTATATACTTGTCGAATGGAGTGTCTGTATGGAACCAATTTTAACACTGGATCACTTAAGCTATGCCTATCATACTCTGGAAGGCGAAACAAAAGCACTGTCAGATATTTCCCTTTCCGTGAAACCGGGAGAATTTGTGGCAATTGTCGGTCCATCCGGATGCGGCAAGTCCACACTGCTCTCACTGATCGCCGGTCTTTTGAAACCGGAAGAGGGGGAGATTCTGCTCAATGGAAAATCATTAAAAGAAAGCGCGACCAATATCGGTTATATGCTGCAGCACGACCACCTCTTTGAATGGAGAACAATTTATCACAACATCCTCCTTGGACTGGAAATCCAGCATACACTGACTGCTGCAGCCAAAACCCATGCACGGGAGCTGTTAAAAACCTATGGACTGGAAAAATTTGCCGACTCACGCCCTTCTGAACTCTCCGGAGGAATGCGCCAGAGAGCTGCTCTGATCCGCACCCTGATCCTGGAACCGGATCTGCTGCTTCTGGATGAACCTTTTTCCGCACTGGATTACCAGACACGGCTTTCCGTAGGAGATGATATCGGACAGATCATACGGGATTCCGGCCGCACTGCTGTGTTAGTGACACATGACCTTTCCGAAGCGATCAGCCTTGCAGATACCATCTTCATCCTCAGCAAACGTCCGGCCTCCATTGCACGTATCGTTCCCGTCACCTTCTCCCTGGCCTCTGACACCCCTCTTAAACGCCGCAACGCTCCGGAGTTTAAGACATACTTCAATATTTTATGGAAGGAGCTGAATCAAAATGTCTGAACTTTCAAACAGGCAGAAACGTTATCTACTCCTCCAAAAACGCCATCACCTGATCGTCAATTTATCAAGACTCCTGATCCTGATCCTTTTTCTGGGACTCTGGGAGATCACTTCCCGCCTGGGAATGATCGACTCTTTCGTTTTCAGCAGTCCTGCCAAGATTGTCCGCTGCTTTTGGAGCATGGTCCTTGACCGAAGTATTTTTCTCCATCTTGGAATCACACTTTACGAAACGATTTTAAGCTTCCTGTTCGTTACCGGAATCAGTATTCTGATCGCAGTTATTTTGTGGTACAGCAAAAAATTATCCGAAATACTGGATCCTTATCTGGTCGTGTTGAACAGTCTTCCGAAATCCGCCCTGGCACCGCTTCTTATCGTCTGGCTCGGAGCAAACCAGACAACCATTATTATTGCCGGAATGTCCGTTGCGATCTTTGGAAGCATTTTAAATCTGTACACCAGTTTCACAACAATCGATGAAGAAAAGATCAAGCTCATTTACACACTCCACGGAACGAGACACCACGCACTGACCAAAGTGGTCCTGCCAAGCTCCATTCCCGCGATCATCAGCAATATGAAGGTCAATATCGGCCTGTGTCTTGTGGGTGTGATCATCGGAGAATTTTTAGCGGCCAGAAACGGACTCGGATACCTGATCATTTACTCCAGTCAGGTTTTTAAAAATGGATTGGCTGCTCATGTCGATCGTGCTTTTGTGTATTATGGCGATGGGATTATATGCCTTGATCAATCTGGTAGAAAAACTCTGTAAAAACGGTTTTAAAAATCAGGGAAAGCGGATCCTGTTTTTACAAGTTCCACTTTCCCCTGATAACTTTTTATGACAAATACTTCTTTTCCATTTTTCATTCTCCTATGTGCTTTAAAACATGGTGATATATCCCTGTACAAAGATAAACAGCACGATCAGCGGCAAAATATATGACACATACACCCTTGCCCATTTCGGGAACCGGATTCCCTGTCCGCTGTTCGCTTCCTTCGTAAATTTCTTCCATCCCCATCCATAACAGCTGGTACAAAACAGAAGATATACCAGACTTCCGATCGGAAGCAGATTGTTGCTTACCAGGAAATCTTCAAAATCCAAAATATTTTTTCCTGCGCCCAAAGGAGAAATCCCACTCCATACATTAAATCCGAGAATACATGGAACAGATAAAACCAGGATTGCGATCAGATTGCAGATTACAGATTTTCTCCTGCTGCATCCGGTCAGTTCCATGGCAAATGTAATGATATTTTCAAATACGGCAATGATCGTAGATGCTGCTGCAAAGAACATACACAGGAAGAACAGAGTTCCCCAGATTCTTCCGCCGCTCATCGCATTAAAAATATTCGGCAGTGTGATAAAGATCAAACTTGGTCCCTGTCCCGGGTTCACTCCGAACGCAAAGCATGCCGGAAAAATGATCATCCCCGCGATCAGCGCCACGCAGGTATCCAGAATCGTAACACAGATTGCCTCCCCTGTCAGCGCCCGTTTCTTATCAATATAGCTTCCAAAGATCGCAATCGCTCCAATCCCAAGACTCAGCGTAAAGAAGGACTGTCCCATGGCTGCATAGACGACTTCAAATACACCTGCTTCTTTCACCTTGCCGAAGTCCGGCAGTAAATAGAACCGAATTCCCTCTCCTGCATTCGGAAGTGTGGCAGAACGTACTGCTAAAATAATCATCAGAGCAAGCAGCAGGATCATCATCACCTTTGTGATCTTCTCCACTCCTTTCTGAAGCCCCATGCTGCAGATTGCAAAACACAGGATTACAACGATTGCCATACACACAAACATCAATCCCGGTCTCGCTGTCAGATTTGCAAACTCCGCTTCAATCCCTTTTGCGTCAAGTCCCTCAAACTGCCCTGCCGCCATTTTCACGAAATACAAAATCATCCATCCGCCAATCGTGGTATAAAACATCATCAGCAGATAATTTCCTGCCATCCCGAAATATTTATACCAGTGCCACCTAGTCCCCTTTGGTTCCAGCTTATCAAAGGAAAGCGCAATACTTGCCTGACTCGCACGCCCTACCGAGAACTCCATGACCATGATCGGAAGTCCCAGTGTTAACAGGAAAAACAGGTAGATCAGCACAAATGCCGCACCCCCGTATTGTCCGGTAATATATGGAAATCTCCATACATTTCCAAGCCCGATGGCACATCCTGCTGAAATCAGGATAAATCCAAGCCTTGAGCCAAATTTTTCTCTCTTCATCTCTCTCATCCTCTCTCACTTATTCAACGTTTATCTTACGTGATATCACATTTACTTGTCAAGAAAATCCGATGCTGTCTGACAGAACGCATCCTTCGCATTTGCGATCATATTAAATGTCATCTGTGCCATTTCTTCCGGTGATTTTTCTTCCCCTTCATTGAGCCACACTTTCACAAGCCCAAGACATCCGCTCAGACAAAACGCGTAAAAATATTTGAGATCCTCTTTCTTACCCGGAAACATCTTCTCCAGCGTCCCCCTGCTGTTCTCTTTGATGATCCGCTCAATGCGGTGGATAAATCCCATATCTCCGTTGGGACCGATCAGCGCTTTACTGATCTCCCGCTCTTCATCTAATACACGAAACATATCTTCTATAAAATAAAACGCATTTTCATTGCCGGATACGATCGGATGCTCTTCGATCGCTCTTTTGATCTGCGCTTCCATATTCTCTTCGATTTCTCTCAAAAGGTCCTGAATGTCTTTAAAATGAAGGTAAAATGTGGAACGATTGATATCCACTTCTTCTACCAGCTCTTTGACTGTGATCTGATTCACGCTTTTTTCCTTCATCAGCGCTGCAAGTCCTTTTTTTAACTGCCTTCTCGTTTTAATGACTCTTCTGTCTACTTTTTTCTCCATTTGTTAACCCTCATTTCCATAATATACTCATCTTTGTTGTAATTTCTTATAATAAATCCATCCTGCAATATCTGCCAGAATCCATCCGATCGGAACTGCACTCCAGATTCCTGACACCCGATCTGAGGAACCGCTGACAATACATATGCCAGTACTACCCGTGTCCCCAAAGAAATCACCGTCAGCACAACCGACATTCCCGGTTTTCTGACTGCCGTGTATACCATAAACAAAACAGGAATCCGATTCCAAAATAAAACACACCTTCAATCCG
>ENA-OQHL01001797-OQHL01001797.1-human-gut-metagenome-genome-assembly--contig:-NODE-1797-length-10109-cov-2.283410_pt1 | contig 10109 bp, 13 predicted proteins | sample MGYA00242565_ERZ504723 | MGnify/ENA primary metagenome ERZ504723 (study PRJEB26092, sample SAMD00036211) | human gut metagenome | host: Homo sapiens | study: EMG produced TPA metagenomics assembly of...
CGATGCCTCCCTTCCGGCTGCACCTTCTCGGAATCGATTTCAATGACGAGAAGGTCAGTACGAGTCCTCCACTCGCGCGCGAACCTTGAGGTTCCGCCGGATCTGACGCCGATCCAAAATGACAATCGCTTTGCCGTGCCGTCGCGCAACGGTGTGGTGAGCGCCATGCGAAGCTCAGCGTGCTCAGGCTGCGTCAGGTCAGGATCCTTCGGCTGCATCGAGCCGAATTGTGCCGCTGACGGTGTCGGCTAAGGTAATGAAGGACGGTCAGGATCGCTGGCTGCGCGTCAACGCGGCGCCGGCAAAAACTCTGGCCGGTCGTGCAGGACTTCTGGCCTTCCGTCGGTCTCGTCGTTCGCGAGCAGAATCCGAAGACGGGCTATATGGAAACGGAATGGGCGGAGAACCGCGCCAAGCTTCCGCAGGACATTATTCGCCGCACGGTCGGCAAGATTATTGACTTTGCATACTCCACGGGTGAGCAGGATCAGTACCGCGTTCGCCTGGAGCGCAACGACGACGATACGACCGATATCTATATCTCGCACCGTTCGATGGTTGAAGTCATGACCGGCCGCGACAATGAGAGCAGCGTCTGGCAGCCTGGTCCTACGGACCCGACGATGGAAGCAGAAATGCTCCAGCGCCTTGCGCTTCGCATTGATGCCGAATTTAATCCCGAGGCCTCCGGTCAAGAGCAGGAAGCTAACGCGCAGCAGATCGCCAAGGATCTGGAAATCAAGCCTGTTGCCCCTAAGGCAGCCATTGAAAACGGCAGCGACGGCAAGGCTGCCGCAGTGGTGCTTGACGAAGGGTTTGATCAGGCTTGGCGCCGCCTCGGTCTGGTGATCGACCGCATGGGCTTTGAGCTCGTCGACCGTGACCGCACGGCTGGCTGGTATCTCGTCCGTTATCTGGATCCTGCCTATGAAGCCAAGGTGAAGGAATATGTGCAGCAGTTGAAATATAAGTACGATACCTTCGGAAGTTCCCGTCAGTTTAAGACAGCTACGGGAGAGACCATTACCGTATCGGGAGGGGATTACGGCTGGCTTATTCACCTAATGACACTACTGCGAAAATTATCGAAGCAATCAAAAGCGGACAGTCCCAGACCATTGAGCCGGAATACACTTATACCGGCTACCACAGAGAGACAGATGAAATCGGCAATACCTATGTAGAAATCAGTCTCTCCAAGCAGCATATGTGGTTCTTTAAGGACGGACAGCTTCTGGTAGATACCGATGTGGTAACCGGAAATCACAACAAGGGATGGGATACCCATACCGGTGTATACGCCATTATGTACAAAGAGCGTGACGCAACTCTGGTAGGAGAAGACTACAGTTCTCCGGTAAAATACTGGATGCCGTTCTATGCCAATACGGGTATTCATGACGCAAGCTGGAGAAGCAGCTTCGGCGGTTCGGAGTATCTGAACAATGGTTCCCACGGTTGTGTGAATACACCGCCTGCCAATGCAGAAAAGATTTTCAATAACATTGAAAAAGGGGTTCCCGTAGTGGTATATTGAGATAGTATGCAAGCATAAGAAAAATCCAATCAAAGGAGTTTGAGATATGAAGATAGTAGTTTTAGCAGGAGGAAACAGTACAGAGAGAGAGGTTTCCATTGCATCGGGACAGGGAATCTGCAAAGCCTTGAGAGAGAGAAATCACCGTGCCATTATGATTGACCCGTATTTCGGCAGAGAGACGCTGGAGGAAGATTTATTTCCGGCAGAATATGACATAGAAAAAGAAGCAGAGCAAATGCACAGAAACAGCGCCGGACTGGAAGCAACCATGAAATCCCGCAGAGGCTTTTTTGGCCCCAATGTACTGTCGGTATGTGAAAAAGCAGACATTGTATTTCTGGCTCTTCATGGTTCCAACGGAGAGGATGGAAAGGTGCAGTCTGTGTTGGACTTAATGGGTATTAAATACACAGGCTCGAATCCTTTAAGCAGCGGCATGGCCATGGACAAAGGCATTACGAAAATGGTATTTGAAGCCAAAGGTGTTCCTACACCAAAGGGAATCACTCTGGAAAAGGGAGACAACAGCCGTCTTACTGACTACGGCATGGAGTTTCCGGTGGTTGTGAAACCGTGCTGCGGTGGTTCCAGTGTAGGCGTATTTATTGTAAAGAATGAATCAGAGTATGCCCAGGCTCTTTTAGAAGCTTTTTCCTATGAGGATAAGGTGGTTGTAGAGCAGTATATTACAGGAAGAGAATTTTCTGTGGCCGTTGTGGACGGCAAGGCCTATCCGGTTATCGAAATCGCACCTCTGCAGGGCTTTTACGATTATAAAAATAAATATCAGGCAGGCTCCTGCGTGGAAACCTGTCCGGCGGAAATTTCTGCGTCACTGACAAAGGAAATGCAGCGTTATGCGGAACAGGGCTATGAAGCACTGAAACTGCAGGCCTACGCCAGACTGGACTTTATTATGGACGAAGAGGGAAATATGTACTGTCTGGAAGCGAATACTCTGCCGGGGATGACACCTACCAGCCTGATTCCTCAGGAAGCGAAAGTCATTGGAATGAATTATCCTCAGTTGTGCGAAAAACTCATTGAGGTTTCTCTGAAAAAATATCAGTAAGGGGGCATAAGCCATGAAAAATCTCACGTTAGAGCACATCGCAGAAGCCTGCGGCGGCATTTACCGGGGAACAGAGGAGCAGAAAAAAGAGGAAGTTACCTGTATCTTTACGGACAGCAGAAAAGCAGAAAAGGGCGGTCTTTTCGTACCCATTAAAGGAGCCAGAGCGGACGGACACGCTTTCATTGAGCAGGTCATGAAGCAGGGAGCCCTGGCCACATTGTCAGAAAAGGATTTGGGAGAGCAGCCCTATCCCTATATTCAGGTGAAGTCTTCCCTTACCGCAGTGAAAGACATTGCAGAATATTATCTGAAACAGCTTTCCATCCCCCGTTGTGGGGAATTTACGGGAAGCGTGGGAAAGACCAGCACAAAGGAAATGATTGCAGCCGTTCTTTCTCAGAAATACAATACACTGAAGACCCAGGGGAATTTTAACAATGAGCTGGGACTTCCACTGACGGTATTCCGACTGCGGGATGAGCATGAAATGGCAGTGCTGGAAATGGGTATCAGCGATTTTGGAGAAATGCACCGGCTGGCGAAGATTGCCAGACCGGATACTTGCGTGATTACCAACATTGGTCTGTGTCATCTGGAATTTCTCAAATCCAGAGACGGTATTTTAAAGGCCAAGACGGAAATTTTTGATTATCTGCGGGAAGACGGTCACATTCTTTTAAACGGAGATGACGATAAACTGGTAACCGTACAGGAAGTAAAAGGGATTCAGCCGGTATTTTTCGGGATTGAGAATCACCAGGGTATCTGGGCAGATGAAATCAAGCCGGAAGGTTTGAAGGGCATTTCCTGCCGGATTCATGCAGGTGAGGACAGTTTTGCCGTGCTCATTCCGATTCCCGGTCATCATATGGTTTACAATGCCCTTGCAGGAACAGCCGTGGGTCTGACCTATGGTTTAACCTTGGAGGAAATCAAGGCAGGAATTGAAAGTCTGCAGCCGGTCAGCGGAAGATTTCACATTATGGAAACCGACCGTTATACAGTGATAGACGACTGTTATAATGCAAATCCGGTTTCCATGCGGGCGTCTCTGGATGTACTGGCAGACGCTTTGGGCAGGAAAGTGCGCTGCTGGGCGACATGGGAGAACTGGGGGCTGATGAAGTGGAAATGCACCGGGAGGTAGGCGAATACGCGGTGTCCAAAGACATTGATGTGCTGCTTTGCGTAGGTGATTTGTCTGCCCATATGGCCAATGCGGCGAAGGCGAAAGCGCCGGATAAAGAAGTGCTGCACTTTGCAGATAAAGAAGCCTTGCTGGCGCAGCTTTTCCAGATTCTAAAAAAGGGAGATACCATTCTGGTAAAGGCATCTCATTTTATGGAATTCGGTAAGCTGGTGGAAGCGCTGTCAGAGAAAACGGTTTGAAAATTTCCCTGATACAAAGTTGGATAGAAGAATTTACAAGAAGAATATTTATGTCTTTTCCATGCAGTGGTATGTTGGAGGCATAGATATTCTTTTTTTATAAAAATACATTGCGTTATGATAAATACTTTGTAATTCTTGCGAAATGCTTTGTTTTCTGTTATAATTTCAGGAGCGTGCATGGCTGTATGGCTATGGAAGATACTATAATATAAGGAGGACATGATATATGCTGAATGATATTTTAAGTGCAGTAAATGACTTTATGTATACCTATCTGTTATTGTTTCTGTTGGTAGGAACGGGCATTTACTTTACGGTTCGTACGCGTTTTGTACAGGTAAGGCTTCTGAAGGAGTCCTTTCGTGTATTAAAGGAAAAGGCAGGAGAAGAAAATGGGAAGAAACAGGTTTCTTCTTTTCAGGCTCTGATGATTTCCACAGCTTCCCGGGTGGGAACGGGAAATATTGCCGGAATTGCTACTGCTATAGCAGCGGGAGGCGCAGGTGCAGTGTTCTGGATGTGGCTTATGGCTGTAATCGGAGGCGCGTCTGCATTTGTTGAAAGTACCCTGGCACAGGTTTATAAGGTAAAGGATAAAGATGAATTTCGAGGGGGCCCTTCTTACTACATGGAAAAGGCTCTGGGAAAACGGTGGGTTGGCATTCTGTTTTCCATCCTGTTGATTATCTGTTTTGCCTATGGATTTAATGGGCTGCAGTCCTTTAACATGTCATCCTCTCTGGAATATTACATTCCGGGATACAGCGATACCATTTATCCAATGATAGTAGGACTCGTTCTTGCAGCAGGTACAGCTTTTGTTATTTTCGGAGGCGTACACAGAATCGGCTTTATTACATCTGTGCTTGTGCCTATTATGGCAGGTACTTATCTGCTTATCGGACTTGTTACGATTTTAATGAATCTTACGGAACTGCCTCATGTGTTTTCCATGATTCTGTCTCAGGCCTTTGATTTGCAGGCTTTTGCAGGAGGAATGGCCGGAAGCGCAGTGGTTATCGGTATTAAGAGAGGTCTTTTTTCTAATGAAGCGGGTATGGGAAGCGCGCCCAATGCTTCTGCGAGCGCGTCTGTCAGCCATCCGGCGAAACAGGGAATGGTGCAGGTTCTGTCTGTTTTCATTGATACACTGCTGATTTGCTCTGCTACGGCTATGATGGTGCTTCTTTCAGGTGTGCAGGGAGAACCTGGTGTATTGGATGGCATTCCTTTTGTACAGAAAGCCATTTCTGCAAATGTGGGAACCTGGGGCATTCATTTTATTACACTTTCTATTTTTGCCTTTGCCTTCAGCAGTTTGATTGGAAATTATTACTATGCAGAGTCCAATATTCTGTTTATTAAGAACAATAAGACTTTGCTTCTGATTTTCAGAATTAGCTGTCTGGTGGCAGTATTTCTGGGAGCCCAGGCAGATTTCTCCATGATGTGGAATATTGCGGATATTACTATGGGCTGCATGGCTACTGTGAATATTCTGGTAATACTGATTCTGGGAAATACGGCTGTGAAGGTATTAAAGGACTACGAGAAACAGAGAAAAGAAGGAAAAGAGCCTGTATTTAAGGCAAAAGATGTAGGGATTGAGCATACGGACTGCTGGTAAAAACCCTATTTTATAAAGAATGAGCAACTGCCCTGCAGCGGCATATTTTCAGGAAAAGCTTTGTTCTGAAATGTGCTGCTGCAGGGCAGTTTTTTATTCTGTCAAACCACGGTTCTTTTTCAGTGTTTCCAGAATGATATTCTGAGTATATGCACCCAGATGTTTTTTGTCTTCTTTGTCCAACTGGTCCGGATACACAGGATTGCAGTATTCCACGACGACCTTGCAAGGCTTGATTTTCGGGAAATGGGACTCGAAAATTTCTGCAGAATTGCTAATGGCAATGGGCACAATAGGACAACCTGCTTTGGTGGCAATTTTGAAACTTCCGTCATGAAAAGGCAGCAGTTCCAGTTCATCCTTTCCTTTGTTGCGGGTTCCTTCCGGGAAAATGCAGATGGAAATCCCGATTTTTACTTTCTCAATAGCGGTAAGAATCGTTTTCATTCCGGCTTTAATGTCCTGTCTGTCCAGAAACAGGCAGTGCAGATAACGCATCCAGATAGAAAGCAGAGGGATAGGCTCCATTTCTTTTTTGGCCACATAGCCGGTCAAATCCGGGCAGAGCACATAGGTCAGCAGAATATCAAAGAAACTTCTGTGGTTTCCGATATAGAGTACCGCCTGGTCTTTCGGGATATTTTCGTGTCCGATAACGGTGATGTCAGCGCCGGTTACCTTTAAGATAAAGCGAAATACCGCCTGGATGATGCGCAGGGAACTGATGTCCTTGGCACGTTTGTTAAATTTTCCGATGACCCATTCCACCAGAAGGATAGGAATGGATAAAACCAGGTATCCGATGACACAGATACATACAAGAATAAATCGCAACATGATAAGTACCTTTTCCTTTTTGATAATGTAATGTTAAGAATATTTTGTGAAATACTTTTATTATAATGAATGCGCAAGGGATATGCAAGGGAAAACACCATATGTGGCAGCCTGTATTTGTTTTTTCTGTTATATTTTCTCTCTGCCCCGCATACATTTAGGATAAGGCTAGTAAAGTGAAGGCGGCAAATCATGGGAAAAAGGACAGCAGGGCTTTTGTTACTGGTGCTGTTTTCCTGCTTTTTGTATGGCTGCAGTATTGAAAAAGTAAGGGCAGGGGACGGAATAAAGCCGGAATATACGGTGATGAAAGAGGCGGATTTTCCGGAAAAGGTGAAGGAACTGATTGCCAAGAATCAGGAAACAGAATTTCAGATGACCTATCAGGACGCGGGCTATCTCTATCTGCTGAAGGGATACGGAAAGCAGGAAACCGGTGGATACAGTATACAGATTGAGGATTTGTCTCTCTGGGAAAATGCCATTCACCTGCAGACGGTGCTTATAGGCCCCAAGGACGGGGAAGAACTGAAAGAAGAGCCTTCGTATCCTTGTCTGGTGGTGAAGATGAAATACCGGGAAGAACCGGTCATATTTGAATAGAAAAGGGGGTTAAGGTGTGGAACTGATAAAGAAAAAGGTAAGAATGTTAAAAAGAAAATGTGAAGCAGTCAGTCAGATTACGTTTGATGAAGATTTGAATGTGCCGGACGTGAAACCGGACATCGGCAGAATGATTCAAAAAAAGGGTGATATTCAAATTGAGGATATTCAGATTTCAGAGGGAAGAGCATATATTACCGGCGCTTTGGCGGTCTGCCTTTTGTATGTCAGTGACAGCCAGGAACGGAAAATACAAAGCCTTATGGGGACTCTGCGCATAGGAGAGACGTTGAATCTGGAAGGGCTGGAAAATGGAGACAAGGTACAGCTGAAATGGGATATTGAAGATTTGAGCGTGCAGCTGATTCATTCCCGAAAACTGAATATTAAGGCGTTGGTGACATTTACAGCCTATGTGGAAGAAATGCTGGAGACCGCCCTGCCCATCAGCGTGGAGGATGAGGAAATTTCTAAGAAAAAACAGGAGATTTCCGTTATGGGGGCGGCTGTACATAAAAAAGACACCATGCGGGTAAAAGAAGACATAGCTTTAAGTTCCAACAAGCCGGATATTTATGAACTGCTGTGGAATACGGTAGAAATTCGCGGGCTGGATATTCGGGCAGAAAATGACAAAATCGGAGTGAAGGGTGAACTTTTGTTTTTGCCCTTTACAGCGGAAATGATGACAACAATTCTCTTCAGTGGCTGGAACATTCGGTGCCCTTTTATGAAGAGGTGGAATGTCCGGGCTGCAGCAGTGACATGATTCCCAACGTGGAAATTGCAGTGCCCCAAAGTGATTTAAAGGTGAAACAGGACGAGGACGGAGAAGAACGGATTATCAGCGTGGATACAGTGCTGGAGCTGGAAATGAAGATTTATGAGGAGGAAGAATTGTCTCTGCTTATGGACGTATACACCCCGGTACGGGACTGCCAGGCCATACGGGAAAAGCAGAAGCTGGAAAAACCTGCTGGTGAAGAATTTTTCCAAATGTAAAGTCAATGACCGGATAAAGACGGAGAACAGCCAGGGGAAAATTCTGCAAATCTGCCACAGTGACGGCAATGTAAAGGTAGACAGTACCCGGATTGTGGAAAACGGCATAGAGACGGAAGGTGTAGTACGGGTGCGGATTCTGTACATTGTCAGCGATGATGAAATGCCTTTTTATGCCATGGAAACCATGATACCTTTTACTCATGTCATTGAGGCGAAAGGCATCAACGAGCAGTGTGTTTACCATTTGCGGACAGATTTGGAACAGCTTTCCACCACCATGATTGACAGCGACGAAATCGAAGTGAAGATTGTGATGAATCTTAATGCGCTGGTGATGAATCAGACGGAAATGGGGATTATCCGGGAAATTGAAGAGCGGGAGCTGGACCGGGAAAAGCTGAGAAGCATGCCCGGAATCGTGGGGTATCAGGTGCAGCAGGGCGATACCCTGTGGGATATTGCCAAGAAATTTTATACTACCATTGAGAATATTATGGAACTAAACGGGCTGGAGAGTGAGGAAGTGAAACCGGGGGACGGTCTGTTATTGATGAAAAAGGTGGAGAGATAGAGTGCAGGAAGCCGTCGGCTATTGAAGTAGCCGGCGGCTTCCTGCGTCATCTTTAAGGAGACTGGTTTTCGAGAATTTTTTGAAGTTCAAACATGTCGTTTATGTTTAAATAGGTTACCAGTCCATTGGTGTCCAGTTGTGCACTTGCCTCCACTTGCAGTATTTCTACATTTGCATGGATGTCTTTTACCTGTGTTGTCCAACAGAGCTCATAGTAATCGTTCTTATGGTTCTATGGACAAAATCTTTTATCCTGAATGAAAAGTCTAATCCCCCAGCTATGCTGGGGCGAATAGTGTAAGTGGAAACGGTGAGGATTTCAATAAAAAACCTCCTATGTTATATTGAGAATGGTGTCGCAAGCCAAACTCAAACATAGGAGGTGGTCCAAATGGACAATAGAAGCATATCACATACCAGATGGAAATGCCAATATCATATCGTATTTATCCCGAAATATCGTAAAAAAGTATTATATGGAAAAGTTCGGGAAGATGTAAGAGAAATAATTAGTACACTATGTAGATATAAGGATGTTGAGATTATTGCAGGAGCAGTATGTATAGATCATGTACATCTAAGTGTAGCAATCCCACCGAAGTTGAGTGTATCAAATTTCATGGGATACTTAAAAGGTAAAAGTACGCTAATGATTTATGACAGACATCCAGAACTGCAAAGTAAATGGGATAAAGCCTTTTGGGCAAGAGGATATTATGTTGAGACAATTGGTAATATCACGGATGAGGCAGTTCAGAAATATATAAAAGAGCAAGCAGAAGAATCAAGAAAAGAAGATTCAAGAAGTACCGCTTTATAGCGGACCAGTAAACGTGCTTGCGACACCGCCCTTCGGGGCGAGCAGTAATAAAGCCCTTTTGAGGGCTAATATCAAACCACCAGTTGAACTGGTGGTTGCTGACTTAGAACTTTTTTAGTCCAGTTTCTGATAAAGGGTAAATTTGTTTTTATGAAAATCCAGAATACCTTCTTTTCGCATTTTTCCCAGTTCTTTGGAAAGCGCACTGCGGTCCAGATTGAGATAGTCGGCCATACCCTGACGGTCAAAAGGGATTTCAAAAGCTGTGCTGCCTGTACGGACAGCCTGTCCCGTGAGATAAATCAGAAGGCGCTCCCGGATGGTTTTTGGGGTGGTGCAGAAAATTCGGTTGGAGAGAATCAGGTTTTTCTGCACGGAAATCCGCAGCAGATTCTGCATAATGACAGAACGGCAGGACGCTGCCTTTGGCGAAAGATACTGCAGGCGTTCCAGGTTTAAAAACAGAATTTCCGAAGGTTCAGCTGTTATGGCAGATACCATCATGGGTTCTATGTGACCGCATCGCGGTACTGTGTGGAGGAAAAATCAGCGGAGTGGTTGATGGCAGAACTGCAACCAAAGAAGGAATCGGTCTTCTTATGACGAAACATGAAAAAGGAGGGGTTGTCAATGAATAAA
>ENA-OQHL01001799-OQHL01001799.1-human-gut-metagenome-genome-assembly--contig:-NODE-1799-length-10093-cov-2.750151_pt1 | contig 10093 bp, 10 predicted proteins | sample MGYA00242565_ERZ504723 | MGnify/ENA primary metagenome ERZ504723 (study PRJEB26092, sample SAMD00036211) | human gut metagenome | host: Homo sapiens | study: EMG produced TPA metagenomics assembly of...
ATCCTCTCTTTCGCAATAGAAATTATTTAACGAAGTTAGAAACTAAAACTAATACAAAGTATACAACAACTGCAATCTTTGTAAGGAATTCAAGCTTACCTTCAATAGAATTTTTCTTGTTCTGACCCCAATAAGTATTTGAGCTTACCATACCACCCATACCATTTGTAAAGCCAGCTGCATCCTTTTTTCTGTGCAAGAATTAAAGCAACAAGAAGAACTGAAACAATAATTACTAAAGCTGTGATAACAATAAAAGCAATGCTCATAATCGCACCTCCTAAAATATCGAAACAAGTATATCACAAAAACATATAAAATACAAGCATTATTTACAAAAATCAGTTATTTTTAACTTCAAACTTATAACCGACACCCCAAACAGTCTTTATACTCCAACTATCTTCGTACTGCATTTTTTCCCTTAATCTCTTAATATGTACGTCTACAGTTCTTGTATCACCTACAAATTCATAACCCCATATCTTATCAAGTAATTCTTCTCTCTTGAACACCTGATTTGGATATTTTGCTAAGAATGAAAGAAGTTCAAATTCCTTTGGAGGCAATTCAAGTTCCTTACCGTGGTAAATAACTGTGTAAGTAGTCTGATTAATTACAAGATTAGGTAATATTACCTTCTTTGAAACATTACTATGTCTTGTTTCACTTCTTCTGAGGACTGACTTTACTCTAGCAATCAATTCTTTTGAGTCAAAAGGCTTTACAATATAATCATCAGCACCTAATTCAAGACCTAAAACCTTATCAAATGTTTCGCCCTTTGCAGAAATCATAATAATAGGAGTTTGTCCCATTTGTCTAATTTCTCTACACACCTGATAGCCATCAGTATCAGGCATCATAATGTCCAAAAGAACTATATCTGGGTCATGTTCCTTAAAGGATTCTATGGCTTCTCTACCAGTATGTGCCTCAATGGTTTCATATCCCTCTTTTTCCATGTACAAAGCTATAAGTTCTGAAATATGTGCATCATCATCAGCAATTAAAACCTTATATCTATTTTCCATAAACCTTTCCTCCTATTGTATATTACTACTTTAATTCCACAACAGTAACACCTGATTCACCTTCGCCATATTGACCTAATCTAAATGACTTTACGTGAGCATTTGTCTTTAAGAAAGTGTGAACGGCTTTTCTTAATGCTCCTGTACCTTTACCATGAATGATTGTTACTGGTGAAACACCTGCTAAATACGCATCATCAAGATATTTATCTACTAAATCAATAGCCTCATCTGCTAAACAACCTCTTAAATCTATCTCTGCAGAAACATTACTAGCTTTTTTCCTCTTTATACTAGATGCAAATCTCTTTGGAGTAGCCATAATCACTGAATCACTTTGGTCAAGGGATAAATCTTTTATGCTAACTGTAACCTTCATAATACCAGTTTTTACAGTTACATTTCCATTCTTGTCCGGCAATGTGGCTACTACACCACTTTGGTTAAGGGAATGAACTTTAACCTTATCGCCAATAACAAGTTTTTCCGGAACATTGTAATTTTTCTTTTCGTTTTTAGTGAGTTTGCTCTCAACCTTAGACATCTTATCCTTGAGAGATTGTCTTTTTTCTTCAATAGCCTTCGTATTACCTGTTCTTTGAAGTTTACGAATTTCCTTTAACACCTTGTCAGCCTCGTCTTTGGCATCACTTATTAATATTCTAGCTTCTTCATTTGCCTTACGAATTATCTTTTCTCTTTGTGAATTAAGTTTTTCTCTCTGTTTCTGAGCCTCTACTCTAAGTCTTTCAGCTTCTTTTCTATATTCCTCAGCCTTTTCTTTTTCTATTTCAAGAGATTTTCTATTAATTTCAAGGTCAGTAATAACATCTTCAAACTTAACATCTTCGTGACTTAAAACTTCCTTAGCGTCTTCAATAAGGAATTCTGGAAGTCCTAATCTTTGGCTTATAGCAAAAGCATTACTCTTACCAGGTACACCAATAAGCAATCTATATGTTGGTCTAAGAGTCTGAACATCAAACTCACAAGAAGCATTTTCTACACCATCTGTAGACAAAGCAAAAAGTTTTAACTCGCTATAGTGAGTTGTTACAAGAGTTCTTACACCTATTTTGTGTAAATACTGTATTATAGAGATAGCAAGAGCTGCACCTTCTGTTGGGTCAGTACCTGCACCTAATTCATCTAACAATACAAGGGAATTGTTAGTTATCTTGTCAAGTATTTTAACTATATTTGTCATATGAGATGAAAACGTACTAAGACTTTGTTCAATACTCTGTTCATCACCAATATCTGCGAATACTTCATCAAAAACAGTAAGCTGTGAATTATCAAAAGCTGATATATGAAGCCCTGACTGTCCCATTAATGTAAAAAGACCAACTGTTTTAAGTGTAACTGTTTTACCACCTGTGTTAGGACCGGTTATAAGTAATGTATTAAAGTCTTTACCAATGTAAATATTAGTTGGCACTACTGTTTCGGGATTTAACAGTGGGTGTCTTGCCTTTTTAATATTAATATAGCCCTTTGTATTAAATATAGGTTCTGTAGCCTTCATAGAAATTGATAATTCGCCTTTTGCAAAAACAAAGTCTAAATCGGCTAATATTTCCTGATTTGAAAGAAGTAAATCGTCATATTCTGCAACCTTAGAAGAAAGAAGTGCTAAAATACGTTCTATTTCAACCTTTTCATTGCTCAACAATTCTGCAATTCTATTATTAAGATTAACAACACTCATAGGTTCAATAAATACAGTTGCACCTGTTGCTGACTGGTCATGAATCATACCTGAAAAAGCATTTTTATATTCCTGCTTTACAGGCACACAATATCTGTCATTTCTTATTGTGATTACAGGGTCCTGCAACATATTTCTATAGCTTGCTGAATGAATAATTGAATTAAGTTGTTCTTTTATTCTATCATTAGAAATTTTAATATTTCTTCTGATTTCTCTAAGAGTTGAACTTGCGTCATCTGACACCTCAGTTGGAGAAATAATACATCTTTCAATATCTCTTTCCAAATCATTAGCCAATTCTATAGCATTAAATCTAGGCTCTAGGATAGGGAAAGAATCATTTTTACCTTCTGCCTGTCCATAGTTTTTAGCCCTTTTAGCAACTCTAAGAAAGTCTGCAATATGAAGAAGCTCAACAATATTAAGAGAACCACCTACGTTTACTCTCTTTATATAGGTGCTAATATCTCTAAGTCCACCCATACCAAGAGAACCTTTTTTCAAAATCATAGTAACTGCTTCTGAGGTTTCTCCCTGATGTAGCTTAATTTCATCAATATCTGTGTAAGGAGTCAACTGTCCAGCAATCTTCTTTCCTAACTCAGAACCTGCATAATTTTGCAACTTATCTATTATTTTATTAAATTCAAGTGTTTTAAACGATTTTACTTCCATAACTTGCCTCCATAGTATATGAACATTATAACATATTTTCCGACTTTTATGCAACTACAAATACATTGAAAAAAACTATAGTCCAAGCAATAAAAAAGCCACAGACTAATTATATTGTTAATATAACTAACCTGTGACCTCATTATTTAAAAAACAATTAAAAATCTGCAATATTTATTTTCAAATTTTAATCTACAGCACAACTAAAACAAACAAATAACAACCTAAGCCCCTATTCGTTTTTAAGAAAAAACATACTGCATTTTTCTAATAAACAGATAAAAATTTGCATCATCATTATTGCATAGTACAGACTTCCCACAGAAATTTAGTACACCATTGCATAGAATGATGCAAAAACAACTGTCAAAAGACCTGAAACAGCAATAGATAAACTACTCATTGCACCTTCAATTTCGCCCATTTCCAAAGCTTTTGCAGTACCGATTGCATGGGCAGCTGTACCAAGAGCCAAACCTCTTGATATAGGCTCAGTAATTCTAAAGAGCTTGCACACACCCTCGCCAATTACATTACCCAAAACACCAGTAACAATGATTACAGCTACTGTAATTGTTTGTATACCACCTAGTTCTTCTGATACACCCATACCTATAGCAGTCGTAATTGACTTTGGTAAAAGTGTAACGAAGTCCTCGTGAGAAAGACTAAACAACACAGACATTGCAAGCACACTGGACATACTGGCAAAAACGCCGGAAATAATACCACATATTACTGCAAGTAAATTTTTTCTCAACAGAGATAACTGCTGATAAAGGGGAATTGCCAGGGCAATAGTCGCCGGAGTCAGCAAATAATTTAAAATTTCTGCTTGTTTTTTATAAGAAGGGTAATCCAACTTAAAAAGCAATACAACCCCAACTACAAAAATAATTGAAATCATTAACGGATTTAACACCGCTAATTTGAATTTCTTCTTTAGCTGAACACCTATAACATATCCAACCAGACTTACAGCTACACCAAAATATACTGAATTATTACAAAAGTCCGTCATTATTTATTAGCCCCCTTTTTCTTACTTGTCCTAATAAGAATCTGAGATACCCAACCTGTAGCAACCATAACGACAACCGTACTTACTACTGTAATTACGGCTATTGGCACTAAGCTAGATTTTAGCTGGTCCCAAACAACAATAATACCTACTGCTGTTGGAATAAACATTGGCGGCATAATGTCAATTAGAAAATTGGCAGCAACCTTAACCTGCTTTAGCTTTACAATGCCGGTGCAAAGACAAAAAAGCATAATTACCAAGCCGTAGATACTAGCCGGTACAGGGAAAGGCAAGACCTGCTTGCATAGTTCACCAAGAAACGTAATGATTACTATAACAGCAAACTGATTAAGTAATCGCATAGTATAGACCCTCTTTCATCTTAAAAATATTCGAAGGCTATTATACTACAATTTTCATAATTTGTATATTATATTTTACATAAAAATACAAATTCAACTAATAAAACGTAATTCAGGCAAAACCTCAAAAAAGATGTAAAATCGACTTTATTTAAGTAAAAATAACTTATTTTACTTAAATTTTATACATTTTATATATGAAATTTAACAATTTTAAAACTTAATCCATCTCAAAATTATACATATTATCACAATAAAATGCACAACATTTTATAACTTTTTGAGTTTGCTTAATTTTGCCATGAGTTTCTTCTTGCCATACTGTGGCATATCAAAATCAACAGTAACTTCATAATCAGCTCCTGCTGCACAAATATCAATAACTTGTCCAATACCAAATTTAAAATGTCTTACCTTATCTCCAACCTCAAAATCTGGGTTGTAGTCCTGTGGCACAGGCATTTTGTAATTGTTTACTGGTCTTTTTCTAAAATTAGGTCTGATAATCTGAGGCTGTGGAGTTTCTTCTATGTTGCCCTTAGCCTTATTCTTTATTTCAACACCCTGAAAAGCATTTTCATAATCTGCTGTTGGTATTTCCTTTAAAAATCTTGATGTAAGATTTGAAACGTGCTTACCATTGTGCATTCTTGATTTAGCAGTTGTAAGGTACAACTGTTTCTTTGCTCTTGTGATTCCTACATAGCAAAGACGTCTTTCTTCTTCCATAGCATTCATATTAGCTGACTGTGTAGACATATAGCTAGGGAATATACCTTCTTCAAAACCAATAATAAATACAGTATCAAACTCAAGACCCTTTGCACTATGCAATGTCATAAGAACTGTAGTATCCTGGTCTTCTGTAAAGGCATCTACATCTGCCACAAGTGCTACATCTTCAAGGAAAGCACTAACACTGGCATCATCTGGATTTTGGTCTTCAAATTGAGCAGCCTTATTTAAAAGTTCATTTATGTTTTCTATTCTGCCATTTGCCTGCTCTGTACGTTCAATTCTCAATTCTTCAATGTACAATGTTACAGCCAAAATCTTATCCAAAATTTCTGATGCAGACATAGTTTCGGCACAATTTCTTAAATCCTCAATAAGTCTTACAAAATCAGAAATAGACATTTTTAGCCTTTGGGCTTAATGTATCTATTTTTTCCACGTTGCTTAAAGCCTCATAGAAGCTCATATCGTTGTCAATAGCATATTGACTTACTCTGCCAATACTTGTATCGCCAATACCTCTCTTAGGTACATTTATTATTCTTCTAATAGGCAAATCATCATTTGGATTATTAATAGCCTTTAAATATCCCAAAATATCTCTTATTTCTTTTCGGTCATAAAATCTTGTACCTCCAAAAAGCCTATATGGAATACCCTGTCGTATTAAAATTTCTTCCATAATTCTGGAAAGAGAATTATTTCTATATAATATAGCAAAATCCTGATATTTTTTGCCCTTCTCTATGCCCTTCTTAATCTGCTCGCAAACATATTCGGCTTCTTTAAAATCATTGTAGCACTGGCAATAAATAATTTTATCTCCACCGTCAACATCTGTCCAAAGTTTCTTGTCTTTTCTAGTGTAGTTATGCTTTATAACTTCATTGGCAGCATCAAGAATTACATTTGTAGACCTGTAATTTTGTTCAAGTTTAATAACGCTTGTATTCTTAAAATCGTTTTCAAAATTAAGAATATTCTTTATATCAGCACCTCTCCAGCCATAAATACTTTGGTCATCGTCACCAACAACGCAAAGATTATGATGCTTAGCTGACAACAATTTTATAAGCTGATACTGTGACGCATTTGTATCCTGATACTCGTCTACCATTATATACTGAAAACGGTCCTGATACTTTTCAAGAACTTCCGGACACTTTCTAAAAAGCTCAACTGTCATAAAAATAAGGTCATCAAAATCAAGAGCATTATTTTCTCTCAACTTATTCTGATATTCTGTATATATTCTGGCATAAGTTTTCTTGAAAAAGTCACCATTAATAGCATTATCAGCATATTCCTCTGCTGAAATAAGATTATCCTTACTGTTACCTATTTCACTTAAGATGTTTCTAGGTGGAAATCTTTTATCGTCAATATTTAATTCTTTTAAAACAAGTTTTATAAGTCTTTCGCTATCATCTGAATCATAGATTGAAAATCTATTGCTATATCCTATTTTGTCAATTTCACGTCTTAAAAGCTTAACACAAGTAGAATGGAATGTGCTTACCCATACTTCATCACCTTTTTCAGTAATGGAAGCAACTCTTTCCTTCATTTCTCTTGCAGCTTTATTAGTAAATGTAATCGCCAAAATATTAAAAGGTCGTACTCCCTTTTCAATTAAATATGCTATTCTGTGAGTAAGAACTCTTGTCTTACCACTACCAGCACCAGCCAACAACAAAAGAGGTCCTTCTGTAGTAAGGACCGCTTTTTTCTGCATAGGATTAAGCCTTTCAATCAGTTGTTCAATCGTTTCCATTATTGTTATTCTCCATTCGTTTCAAAATAAGATTATATCCACCGTCACCATAATTAAGACATCTGTTGACACGACTAATAGTCGCCGTAGATGCACCGGTCTTTTCTCCTATTTCGCTGTATGTTATATTTTCTTTTAACATTTTTGCAACAGCAAAACGCTGGGCAATAGACTTAAGTTCGTGAATTGTGCAAAGGTCATCAAAAAATTTATAACATTCTTCTATGTTATCGAGATTTAATATACCCGTCATCAAATCCTGTACTTCTTTGCTATTTCTCAATTCGGCTATCAAACAAATCACCTCATGGGTCAATATTTTACCTATGTATTTTAACACTTTATATCATTAAAGTAAACCTATTTTTGACAAAAAAACAGTGTAGAAGCAACTGTCCTCCACACTGTTACATCACTTTGTTTATATCATAAAAAAGCTGTTTTCGGAGCCTTCGCCATTAAATACATAATAGCATTTCTTTTCTTCAGGCTTTAAATAAAGCTGAACTGTATGTAAATCCTTAACCTTGTTACCTTCTGCCTTCCAAATTTCCTTAGCAGTATCCATTAAAGACTTTGTATCTACAGTATCTCCTCCAAATTGTACGAATACATCACTCTTCATAAGTAAATTCCCCTTTCTTTAAGTAAATACCTTAAAAATCCTTTTGTAATATAATACTATTAATTTGCTGTTTTGTCAATACCAACAGAAATACACTCTATTTTAGACACAGAAACTTCAAAAGCTGTTTTTTCTATGTAATTATTTTCGTCTATTTTTTTATGGTATATTCTTGACTGCATTCTTCCATACACACTTATGTTATCTCCTACAGAAAGTGTTCCTGCAAATCTAGCATTTCTACCCCAACAGATAACCGGAATATAGTCAGATTTATTATATGCTCTGTTTACTGCCAACAACACATCAGCTATTTCTCTGCCAAAAGGTGTCTTTCTGTAAACAGGTTCTTTACAAATAAATCCTGTAAGTTTAATTTCATTAGGATTGCCACAAAAATCATCTTCCTTTACGGCAATATCCTTTGCAAAAACAGTAAGCATTAAATGGGTTTTGCCATCAACATAATTGTTATATGACCTAAGCTGTCCTTGCACTTCCACTGTTGAACCTACAGATATATTTTCAGTAATAATAAGTCTTTCAGAAATTGTTACCGGCAATATATCTTCAGTATCACTTAATCGTTTACATTCTAATTTAAAGCAATAAAAACTCTCTCCATACACTTGATGACTATATTCAAAATCTGAAATAATCTTTCCTGTCAAATGTATAATGTTGTTGTTTTCTAAATTGTTTTCCATAAAAAAGCTCCCCTCGTTGTTTTAATATAGTCCATATTTATTTTTATTCAACTACTATTGCTTTTAGAATAGAATTTATAAAATAATTTGTGAATTTAATTTTAACGAATATATAACTAGCTCTGAAATTTCGATATTATAATTCATTTCTAAAGCTTTTTTATAAAACTTCAACTGAACTTCATATCTTTCGACAAGTTCTTCCATGCTCTTTACATTGTCAGTTTTATAGTCCACAAGAACATAGTTATCACCATCTTTAAAATAAAGGTCAATGATACCGTTTATTAAAATTCTATCTTCCACTTTTTTATAATTGCTGCCCCAAAATTCTTCCGGTAAAGTTCCATTTAACTTAGCAACTTCATCAGGTGTCATATACATTATAAATGTACTTTCTTTGTGTATATCCTCTACCGGTATTTTTTTAATTCTCTGTCCCAAAGGTGAGTTGAGAAAAGCTACTATCTTCTTTAAATCAACAGCCTCTGCTTCATTAACAGATAAGAAACCTTTTTTCACAAAAGTATCCACTGCATTTTGGACTTCATCTTCTGTACTAACAGTTAGAAAATCTAATTTTTCTAATATAGCGTGGTACACAGAACCAAGCTGAGCCGGTGATATTTTATCAGCATTTTCTTTCATAAATTTAGGCATAGGATAAACTGCATTTTGTTCCCTAAAGGAACTGGCTATTTTTTCAGTATCTCCATTTCTACTATTTCAGCTGTATGCCTTCTCTTTATTTCTGTAATAGACATATTTGTAGGTATCTGTGATGCAAATTCATTTGGATAAACCCAATCCAGCTTTTTTGCAATATTAATATATTCATCACTTTCTTTAATATCCTGAGGTGGAACAATATTACTAAGACTATCTTCTTGAAGCTGTGTAACTTCTTCATTTTTTATTAAATAATCCTGCATATTAGGAACATAAATATTTTCAACATCTATATAATCCTCTTTGCACCCCTTTACAGTATATGAAAGCCATTTCATTATATTATTCTGTTTTTGCATCAATGTAGGAATAAATTTTCCATTTTTATTTTGATATATATCTTTATTTTCAGTTACATCTAAAACACTATCATTACAGCCAATTAATATTAGCTTTTCTCTTGCTCTGGTACAAGCAACATAGAATAAACGCATTACCTCTGACAATTCCAAATGTTTCTTTCTCAGTTTTCCTATATAATTTGGTATAGTACCATAGGATTGCATTTCAAAGCTGTCTCTGTAATTAACAGCAAGTAAATTTTTATCTATAAATGCCCTTTCTGTTGTATCTCTATGATTTTCATTTAAAGATGCTCTGCCTAAGTTAGCAACAAAAACAACAGGATATTCCAAGCCCTTACTCTTATGTATAGTTGAAATTTTTACACTGTTACTATCTGATGCACTTCCTAAATCCTGAGCATTTAAAGCA
>ENA-OQHL01001800-OQHL01001800.1-human-gut-metagenome-genome-assembly--contig:-NODE-1800-length-10084-cov-3.346992_pt1 | contig 10084 bp, 11 predicted proteins | sample MGYA00242565_ERZ504723 | MGnify/ENA primary metagenome ERZ504723 (study PRJEB26092, sample SAMD00036211) | human gut metagenome | host: Homo sapiens | study: EMG produced TPA metagenomics assembly of...
TTTCCCGGGCAAGAAGCATCCGAAGTCCTGCTACCGGCTGCATGGCAGCATCATCCAGAAGATTGCCGGCCTCCTGCATGGCTTTTTCAAACATACGGCAAAGTCTGCCGCATCCAGATTCCAAAAACCGCTTAAAGCAGCCCACAGCACGCCATTTGTAGACCTGGTCACTGTCATCTGCCCGCTCAAGTCCGGCCAGACGTCCCATGTACTGTTCTAATACTGTTTCAAAATTCTTCCTGTTCATATTCCTCACCTGTTCATTAAATTTGCAGTTTGATTTCCAGTTTCTGCATATGGTTTTCACTAGATTCTCATTATATAGCAGAGATTTTTCTCATTCAAGACTTGACATCTCTTTCACAATATGCTTGCCCGTCCAACTTGTTACTGTTCACGCATTGCGCAAACAGGCAACGGATTTTCCGCAAACTGCTGCGGCCAGCTGCATTCTGTGTTTACAAACAAATCGCCCTGTTGCTATAATAATCTGAACAGATTCTGCTAAAGTGCCCTCATTCCTGCAGATTTAAAAATAAGCCCATTCAGGAGGAATTCATATGAAACAACCGGTTATTGTCAGAAACACACGGATCGGAGACGGTATTCCGAAAATCTGTGTTCCTATTGTGGAAAAAGATTTTCCTTCCATTCTCACAGCCGCCAGGAACTTAAAGTCATCCTGTCCGGATCTTGCAGAATGGCGCTGCGATCACTTTGACCAGGCCGAAGAGCCAGAGGCCGCCGTGCGTGTCCTTCAGCGACTCCCATGAAATACTGGAAGATATTCCGATTCTGTTTACCTTCCGCACCAAAGCGGAAGGCGGAGAAAAGGAGATTGCCGCCGCGTCCTATGAACGGTTAAACTGCCAGGTAGCAGCAAGCGGCCTTGCGGACCTTATCGATGTAGAGATTTTTACCGGAGATGATACCGTCCGTTCCATTCTGGCTGCCGCACACCGCGCAAATGTTCCCGTGGTTGCCTCCAATCATCATTTTCATGAGACCCCGGCCCAGGAAACCCTCCTCGAAATCCTCACCAAAATGGATCAGATGGGGGCTGATATCTTAAAGATTGCCGTGATGCCCCAGTCCCGGAAAGATGTGCTGACCCTGCTTTCTGCCACGGAGGAAATGGATCTTCGCACTGCAAAGCCCCTCATCACCATGTCCATGGGGCCAGTCGGCATGATCAGCCGCCTGTGTGGGGAAGTGTTCGGCTCTGCCTTAACCTTCGGAACAGTCGGTAAGGCATCTGCCCCCGGACAGATCGACGCAAAAGACCTGGCCAGTGTCCTGCAGCTGATCCATAAAAGCATGGGAAACTGATTCATTCCCTGTAATAACAGTTTCCGCTGCAGCCTTTGGGGAACAGTTCCCGCTTCATCTTTTCTCTATAGTCTGCTTCTGAGCCCGACTCTTCCAACAGAGTCAGGGCTCTTTTTAAATTACAGATATCCCGCTCCATATAGTCAGCGTAGTTGCCCCGTCCCACCAGCTTTAAGTGTGTGATTCCCGCCTCCCGAAGCCGATACAGGGCACATAGGCCGCAACCGGTGGCACCGCAGAGGTAACCGTCTTCAGCCCAGGGAAGCTGCTCCGATGTGCTTCTGTCTTCTGCCCGCTCCCTGCGTTCTTCCGGTTCAAGCCGGTACGGCACCCGGCACAGATACCCCATCTCGTCGCAGTGCAGGGAATTGCAGAAGGCGCCCGTAAAATGGCAGAGTTCATTCAGCACAAAGGCTTCAAACTCCTCTCCATGCCCAGCCTGTACCACCCGTCTCATATCATAAAAACTGTTTTTCCGGTGAAAGGTCAGACGCTGAATCTGCTGCCGCTGAAACACGGAAAACATCCGGCTGTTCACTTCCGCGATTTCTCCGCTCAGATGAATTTCGCAGTCGATATGCTCCTGCCTCAGATAACAGATGAGGGCCGGATCTGCCAGAATATAACTGCGAAATCCAAACCCCATACACTGCCGGATGATCGTTGCAATCTCCGGATACTGCTCTGGAATATAGTACAGGGCATTGAAGGTCAGGTGCACCGGTTTCTGATATTTCCGAACCATGGCCGCAAGGATTTCCAGTTCCGAAAAAGAGCCCAGCTGTACATTGCAGCAGAGTACTTCCCGTCGGTTCAACGGCAGCATAGTGCCATATTTCCGATTCCAGTCATAAGGTACATATCCGGCAAAAAATTCGTCCGCTCCGGCATCACAGAACCGGACATATTCATCCAGGGAGCCAAGCCCTGCTACGATTTTCATACTCACATCCAGCACGGAAACACCAGCCTTCCAATATAATTCTGTTTACAAAATTTTCTGTTTTTTCCAGGTCACACGGTACGATTCCGGCCCGCTCCAGAATCTCATGATCCCTTCCAAACAGGGAATTGTAACGCCCCACCATCTCCAGATGCTGCGGATACAGATAAGCCTGCCATTCACACCGTTTATCACAGCTGGTCAGAAGATGCTGCACACTCCGGTCCCCATATGCACTTCCTGCATACAGCGTACAATACTGAGAGGTATTTGTCTGGTAAAAGGGCAAATGCAGATGATTTTCCACTCTCATTTTCGCAGCTGGATCCGGGAACTTCTGCTCATAGCCGCAGCATTCCCACTCCAAACGCTGTATTCCAAATTCCTGGCTCAGATATTCCTGGTAGAATTCTGCATTCAGGCTGTTTTCACGCAAACACTCCCTGCTGCCCTTTTTATATGCCATACGCGGATCTTTTTTCCGCTTGTTTAACATTCTTCCAAAGCATGGGATCAGTTCCGGGAAATCGCGTTTCAGCATGTCTGCCATTGCCCAGTCATTGACCTCAATTTCCAGTTTTCTGTTCTCTTTCCGGCACCACTGCCCCAGTTTTTCCAACAGTTTCTCCGTCTGTACCAGCTGATATTCCCGCACATAAGAAAAGGTAAAAGTGACCTGCAGCAACTCCTTTTTTGCCTTTTCAAGCAATGCAAAAAGCTGTTCTGTTTCCGGAAAAAGCAGGTGGCAGAAGGCATTCCCAATATAAATCCGGCCCGGTTTTCTGTCCTGAAGCCAGTCCCGAAATGCAGGATACTGCTTTTGATAACCTGCCAGAAACTCATCCAATTCCTGATTCAAAAACTGTGTGTATACATGCGGATGATCGAGTTCCAGCGCAAATCCTGGTTTTGCCTGCCGTCTTTCCGGTCTTGCTCCAATTTTCTCCATCCCGCTTTCTTCCAGACTTGTTTCCATTGGCTCCATCCGGCCATCACGCTCACAGTTCCCAGCTTCATCAGGCACTCTCTTTGTTTCGGTCCCGAACCACTCCTCCATCTGCTCCCGGAAGGAATCCGCAAATATCTCATCTTCTCCCGCCGGATATCCGGTCATCTGCCCGGCCAGGCCGCTGTCATCTTCCTCCAGTTTTAAGCGGATATAGCAGTCATACTGGCCGAACAGCATTCGCACCGCCTGACGGTAATCTTCCTGCTGCACAGCCACCGCATAGCTGCAAAAAAAATCCGTTTGCGCTTCAACTTTCCAGTCATCCGGTGTCACAGCAATTTCCTGATACCGGTTCTGTTTCATATTATAAAAACAAAGCCGCAGACTTTCCTGCAGTTTCAAAATTTCTGATGCAACACTCACGCGAAAACAGAAGCCTTCCTCTGCCAGCTTTGTAATCCGCACCTCTTTTTCACCGTAAAAACCTGCCAGAAGGCCGAAGGGAATCATCTCCACCGCACTGTTTATCCAATCCCAGGTTCTATTTCTTTCCATTTTCCAAATGCCTCCGGCCCAAATTTCTCGCAGCGTTGTCACCCGGTTTCCCCGTCGTTCGCCAGAAGTATGCTTCTGGCTCTCTTGCACTCATTCCATTATAACAAAATCTGAATGGGATTTATATGCTAATTTCTATTTGCTTTTTTGATGGAAATACCGTATTGTAAAAAAAACAACAGGAGGATCTGAGCTATGGCAAAAATTGATCACGCGGCTGTACGCACCACCGCCTACGAGGACGCCCAGAAATTTTTTGAAGATGTATTTAAAATGCATATGTGGAGAGAAATTGGTGAGAAGCCAGCCCGCAAATGCTGGTACAAAGAAGGAATCCAGCTCTGCGAAGCGGAAACTATCAACACAGACGGGCAGAACGGCTACGACCATATTTCCATTGCGGTAGACTCTGTGGAAGAAACTATGGAAAAGATCAAAGCATACCCAGCTACGCCAATCAACGATCACTGGTTTTCCCTTCCGAACGGAACCAGAATTGAGCTAAAGCTGCTGGAAAACTGGAAACTGAATGATTAAGCACGGGTATAAAACAGGGCCTGGGAACCGCTGCTGGCGGCTTTCCGGCCCTGTTTTATTTCAAACTTAAATTTTTATGGAACTACAGCCAGAGACTGCAGATAAAGGTTGCGGCCAGGCCGCCCAGGGACATCACAACATTACTGATGGACAATGTCTTCAGTCCTGTCTTCATATCATATCCCATACAGTTTGTGTATACCCAGAAGTAACTGTCGTTTACGTGGCAGCAGAGACGTGCGCCCGCGCCGGATGCAAGGAAGATCAGGATCGGGTCCAGACCAAGGCTTGCGGCAATCGGCGCGCACAGGGTTGCAGCGGTAGTGACAGCGACTGTACCGGAACCCTGTACCACCTTTAACAGACCTGAGATCACAAACGGGATCAGGATGAAGGGGAGACCGGTGTTCAGTACCATCTGTGCCAGGCTGTCGCCTGCTCCGGATACCTTTAACACCTGGCCAAGAGCGCCGCCAGCAGAGGTAATGAACACGATCGGACCTGCGTCTTTTAAGGTCTTATCCATCACATCAATGATGACTTTGCCGCCAAGACGTTTGCCCAGAGTGATGATGGCCAGCACAGCGCCGATGGCCAGAGCGATGTTGGAATCACCTACAAAAGATACTACCGTCATAACCGGTGAATCTTCCGGAAGCATCATTCCGCATGTCGTATTTAAAAGGATCAGCAGAATTGGCACAACAAGCGGCAGAAGGCTTGCCAGAGTTCCCGGCAGATCGGTATCATCTTCTATACTCAGAGCTTCGTCTTTTTTATGCTCCTCTTCATCACGAAAACTGTAGTAAGAATCCGGCTTGTTGCGGAAATAAATTTCTGCAAAGATCCAGCCGGCCAGCGTCATAAAGAACGCACCAAATGCACCATACAGGATTGCGCGCCCAATATCGATTCCCAGAAGTCCGGCTGCTGCCAGCGGACCTGGTGTCGGCGGCACAAATACATGAGTAGATAAGAGTCCGGCTGACAGGCTCACTGCCAGGATGGCCAGCGAAATTCGTGTCTTTTTGTGAATTGCTTTTACAAGCGGTGTCAGAATCACAAATGCTGCGTCGGAAAATACCGGAATGGATACCAGGTAACCGGTGATGGCCATGGCCAGGCCCGCACGTTTCTGGCCTACCAGACGTACTGCGTCAAAGGCCATGCGGTTGGTTCCTTTTGCTGCATCCAGATAGTTACCCAGCATGATACCAAAAATGATAACAATACCGATGCTCTTTACCGTGCCGGAAAATCCGCCGGTAATGGCAGCCACGGTATCTGCTCCGCTCATACCGGAAAGCAACCCCATAACCAGTGCTGTTGCCAGCAGTGAAATAAACGCATTTGCTTTCACTTTGACGCAAAGGATCAGCAGCACCGCCATTCCTATGATAAATATTAACTCCATTGGCATAATTATGTCCCCCTATCTCCGCCGCTTAACGTGCGGCGTTCTCTTTCTCCATACGTGCCCGCATCATCGGTTTGATGCCGCCTGCTTCCAGAATCTTCATGGCCTGGTCTCCAAGACGGTCGCAGGTATATACCTTTCCGGTCTCCTTTACGGTTACGGTTCCTTTTGCAATGTTCAGCGTCAACTCCTGGCCATCTTTTACTTCCTTGCTGATGCCTTTGCAGACAATAAGCGGAAGCCCCAGATTGATAGAATTGCGGAAGAAAATCCGGGCAAAGGAATCTGCGATCACGGCGCTTGCTCCCATGTTTAACAGCGCGATAGGCGCATGCTCACGGCTGGAGCCGCAGCCGAAGTTGCTTCCTGCTACCACAATGCCGCCCTGCGGAAAGTTCGTGGCAATGTTCTCATCCACGCCGCACAGGCAGTGACTTCCGATCTCCTTCGGATCGGTGATAGCCAGAAAGCGGCCCGGGTAGATCTGGTCGGTATCGATGTTGTTGCCAACGACAATGATGTTTCCTGTGATTTCTGTTTTCATGACGGTTAGTCCCCCCTTATAAATAGTTTCTCGGATCGGTAATGCAGCCGTTTAAGATACTTGCCGCAACAGTGGCCGGGCTTGCCAGGTAAATGTCTGCCTCGGTAGAGCCCATACGTCCCGGGAAGTTACGGTTGGTGGTGGTGATACAGTTCTCGCCCGGAGCCAGAATGCCCTCATGAGCGCCCAGACATGCTCCGCAGCCTGGAGTGGTAATGGTCGCGCCGGCTGCCATCAGGCTCTGGATATAACCCTTCTCCATGCAGGACTGCATAACTTCCGCTGATGCCGGAACAACAACCAGTCTCGCGTACTTCGGAATGTGCTTTCCTTCCAGAATCTTTGCTGCCTGGGCGATATCCTCTTCCCGTCCGCCGGTGCAGCTTCCGATGTAACCCTGGTTTAAAGTGATGGTCCTGTCTTTGATAACCTCGCTGAGCGGTGCCACGTTATCTACGCTGTGCGGGCAGGCCAGCTGCGGTTCCAGTTCAGATACGTCAAATACATAGCTCTCTTCATATTTAAAATCCGGATCGGTGTACTGCACTTCAAACGGTCTTACCGCACGTTTGGAAACATAATCCAGAACTGCCTGGTTCGGCTGCATGTAAGCGGTCTTTGCGCCCATCTCTACAGCCATGTTGCAGACAACCATACGTCCAGAAACGCCAAGGTTCTCTACATAGCTTCCGGTAAAGTCGATTGCTTTGTATACCGCTCCGTCCGCCTTAATCTTTCCGAGAACGCTTAAGATGACATCTTTCGGATATACGCCCGGTTTTGTCTCTCCTTCCAGACGTACTTCAATGATCTCCGGAACGCGGAACCACAGCTCACCCGTCATTAAGATAGTTGCCATATCGGTTGCGCCGCAGCCAGTTCCCATAGCACCAAATGCTCCGTGGGTAGTGGTATGACTGTCCGTTGCAACTACGATCATGCCTGGGTAAATAACACCGGCCTCCGGCATTACCTGATGGCAGACACCACAATTGGTATCAAAATGGAAGCGTAAATTATTCTTCTTTGCAAACTCTCTCATTTCGCCATGGTTTGCGGCACTCTTGATGTCCGGTGCCGGTGCGTAGTGGTCGAATACGAACGCTGCCCGCTCGCTGTCCCATACCTTCTCACCGCCCATTTCATAAAAAGAATAAACAGTCTGCAGATACAGATCGTTGATCTCCGCAAAATCAACCTTCGCTGTAACGATTTCCCCTGTGCTTACCTGTTCGCGCCCGCTGTTTTTTGCAAGAATCTTCTCAATTGCGTGCATCTTAACTCCTCCTGATTATTCATTTTCGTATTTCGTATTTTGAATATCGTATACGATATACGTTTCGTGATTCAAAGACTATCACTTTCCAGGACAGTTTTCAAGCCTTTTTTGTCAATTATCGGATCTTTGGCAGTTATTCACATTTTCGAATCTCATTTTTTATGAAAAACAACTGAATATCGTATACGATCTGTTTGACACTGTTTTTGTGAAATGGTATCATCAAAGTATAAGAAAAGAGGAATTTGCGGAGAATTTTCGCATGGAAAGGATAAAAGATTTATGGAAAGTATGGAACTGCTGCCGGCACGTGTCCGAATCACAGCAATTTTAAAAAAAGCATTATTTTCAGGAGAATATAAAAGTGGTGATGAATTAAGTCTCACTGACATTGCGGCAAAGCTTGGCGTCAGCCGTACCCCGGTCCGCGAGGCATTCCAGGCCCTGGAAGCTGAAGGGCTGATTGAGCTTCGCATGAACAAGGGAGCAATCGTAAAACCGATCGATGAAAAATACATCACCGATCATTATGAGATGCGTATTCTTCTGGAGTCCGAAGCTGCGGCCCGGGCTGCAAAAAACGGCATGCCGGAGGCAGACAAACTGATTGAAAAGCTCATGGACACCCAGAAGCGCATGGAATCACTCTCCACCAGCGAATATGAGGATCTGAACTTTGAAGTTCACACCGGCATCTGGACCGCGGCTGACAACATGCGGCTTTACAAGATGCTCTCCAACCTGTGGAACGGCCCCAGCATCGGTTTCACTTCTCCGAAGCTAGATCACTACATCAAATCCACCCAGGAACATATTGATATTCTGACCTGTATCAAAAATCATGATGCCAAAAAAGCCAAAAAAGAAATGGAACAGCACATTGAACGAAGTATGGATAATATTCTGAAGAATTTTAAATTCAGATAAAAGACACGATAGAATATCCGATCATACAAAATGCGGCAGACATTTTTTTGACCAGTCAGCCGCATCGTTTTAAATCAAAACAGGGGGAACACATATGCAACGGGACAGTGCACAGGAACAATATGACAAAATGACAAAAACACCGGTTCACCAGCTGGTTCTGCGGCTGGGGCTTCCCACCACCGTCAGCATGCTGGTGACCAGCATCTACAACATGGCAGACACCTTTTTGTCAGCCAGCTCGGAACCAGCGTCAGCGGCGCGACCGGCGTGGTATTTGCGCTGATGGCCATCATCAACGCCTTCGGATTCATGTTCGGACATGGCGCAGGAAGCAATATCAGCCGGAAGCTTGGCGCTCATGATGTGGAAAGTGCCCGCGTGTTTGCGTCTACCAGCTTTTTTCTGTCACTGCTGGCCGGATCGGCCATCGGCGTGTTTGGATTTTTATTCCATGCACCCTTCATGCGGCTTTTAGGCAGTACGGACTCCATTCTGCCCTATGCCATCGAATACAGCACCTGGATTCTTATCGCAGCTCCCGCCATGGCCTCCAGCTGCGTGATGAATAACATTCTCCGCTATGAGGGCAAAGCCTTCTTTGCCATGCTGGGACTTGCTTCCGGCGGCATCCTCAATATATTCGGAGATATGCTTCTGATCTTCGGGCTGGATCTGGGCGTGCGGGGCGCAGGTATCTCCACCGCAGTCTCCCAATATATCAGCATGGCCATCCTCATCAGTCCGTTTCTCAGAAGGAAAGTGCAAAGCCGCATCCACATCCGCTATGTGACCCGCAGCTTTGCCGATATCAAAAACATTATTGCCACCGGTTTTCCAAGCCTCATGCGTCAGGGACTTAACAGCATTTCCGTGATGATCTTAAACCTGTGCTCCGCTCCGTATGGCGATGCAGCCATCGCGGCCATGAGCATCGTAACCCGCATCATCATGTTCCTGTTCTGCATTGCGCTCGGTATCGGACAGGGCTTCCAGCCGGTCAGCGCCTTCAACTACGGTGCAAAAAAATATAGCCGCGTGCGGGAGGCCTTCTGGTTCAGCATCCAGAGCAGCCTGATCGTCATGAGCATTTCAGCCCTGATCGGTATCGTATTCTCCGCTCCCATCGTGCGTATGTTCCGGGATGACCCGGCTGTTATCAGCATCGGTGTCACTGCCCTGCGTATCCAGTGCTTCGCCCTCTTCTGCATGCCCTTCTCCCTGTGCGGAAATATGATGTTCCAGAGTATCGGACAGAGCGGAAAAGCTACGTTTCTCTCCATGATCCGCAGCGGACTGGTCTTTATCCCGGTTCTGTGGATCCTGAGCCAGACAATCGGCCTCCTTGGCATTCAGATGTCACAGACCATCGCCGACGCAGTTGCTGCCGCCATCACAATTCCTATGGTAGTAAAATTCTTCCGCGCAATGCCAGAAGATGCAGCAGACACACAATAAAAATTTAAGAATAGTCACAAAAGGTCCGAAGCAGGCCGGGGTGGTATCCCGCTGCGCAAAATAGAAGTGCCGTGTTCGGACGATGTGGCTGACAGCCGTTTGCGGATAGTCGGACAAGATGTCCGCCTCCCGAAAACGTCAGTCGC
>ENA-OQHL01001803-OQHL01001803.1-human-gut-metagenome-genome-assembly--contig:-NODE-1803-length-10070-cov-2.734889_pt1 | contig 10070 bp, 6 predicted proteins | sample MGYA00242565_ERZ504723 | MGnify/ENA primary metagenome ERZ504723 (study PRJEB26092, sample SAMD00036211) | human gut metagenome | host: Homo sapiens | study: EMG produced TPA metagenomics assembly of...
TTTACAAAGAGATGAAGCTAAAAGATAAACTTCCGGAAATGAGCGAGGACGAACAGCTGGCACTGCTTGCTTCAGACGGAATGCTCGTAAAGCGTCCGATTGTAGTAACAGAGGATCAGGTGCTGGTTGGATTTAAAGAGGCTCAGTGGGAAGAAGAGCTGTAATCGAAACAAAGAGTTCTGACAGGCAGGCAAAAAAGGCTTGCCTGTTTTTTCATCTTGTGATATGTTAGAAACAGATTTGAAATGAAAGAGGTGGAAGGATGATTAATTTTTCTTGCAAGTAGAATGGAAAACAGCAGTGATTGTGCAGATACGCAATGATTGCGCCTTTTTGCAGGAAAGTTAAGAGTCTTGTTCACAGATATGGATCATTGGCCGCATACGTCTGATATGGGGATGGTTTGTGCTATGAGAAGCTGCAGGAATTGACTTTCTTGCAGCTTTTTTTGATGTTAGGAGGTAGGAGCAATGTCGATGATAAAAGTAGAAAATCTTACGTTTTCTTATCCGTCCAGTTATGATCCTATTTTTGAAAATGTGAGTTTTCAGATCGACACAGACTGGAAACTGGGATTTGTGGGGAGAAACGGCAGAGGAAAGACGACGTTTTTAAATCTTTTGATGGATCAGTATGAGTATCGAGGGAAAATTATAAAATCAGTCCGGTTTGATTATTTTCCGTATTTGGTAAAAGATACAAAAAAGTGGACGATGGAAGTACTGAATGAGGTGTGTCCGCAGGCAGAAGAGTGGCAGATACGGAAGGAACTTTACGCTCTGGAAGTGGATGAAGAAGTGCTTTGGCGTCCTTTTGAGACACTTTCCAACGGAGAACAGACGAAAGTCCTTCTTGCAGCACTGTTTTTGAATGAAGGACATTTTCTGTTGATCGATGAGCCGACCAATCATCTGGATACACATGGCAGACAGATTGTATCGGAGTATTTGAGAAAAAAGAAGGGATTTATTCTGGTGTCCCATGACAGGTGTTTCCTGGATGGGTGTGTGGATCATATTTTATCTTTGAATCGAAGTAATATTGAAGTACAGAGCGGTACTTTTTCTGCGTTTCTTCAAAATTTTGAACAACAGCAGCGACTGGAAGAAGCGCAGAATGAATCTTTAAAAAAGGATATCCGAAGGCTTTCGCAGTCAGCAAAACGTACACAAGGATGGTCAGATCGAGTGGAAGCATCCAAAACCGGGGCAGCGGATAAGGGGTATATCGGACATAAGTCCGCGAAAATGATGAAACGTGCCAAGTCGATCGAGGCAAGACAGCAAAAAGCAATCGAGCAGAAGTCAGGTCTTTTGAAAAACAGGGAGCGGGCAGAGGAGTTAAAACTGCTTCCGTTGCAATACCGTTCGGATACACTGGTTACGTTTTTGGATGCGGCAGTTTGTTATGGGGGAAATCCGGTCAGCTGTCCGGTGTCCTTTTCAATCCATCGAGGAGAACGGGTGGTATTGGATGGAAGCAACGGAAGTGGGAAAAGTAGCCTGCTCAAATTCGTGGCGGGAGAAGCTTTGGAGCATACAGGGACGATTACGATGGGATCTGGGCTCGTCATTTCTTATGTACCGCAGGATACGTCACATTTGCAGGGGACACTTTCGGATTTTGCGAAAAAGAGCCAGATCGAGGAAGCTTTATTCAAAGCAATCCTGCGGAAACTGGATTTTGAGAGGATTCAGTTTGAAAAGGAAATACAGGATTTTTCCGGTGGACAGAAGAAAAAGGTGCTGATCGCAAAAAGTCTCTGCGAACAGGCACACTTATATGTGTGGGATGAGCCGCTGAATTTTGTGGATCTGTATTCAAGGATGCAGATCGAACAACTGATCCGGGAATTCTCCCCGACGATGCTTCTGGTCGAGCATGATCAGGCTTTTCGGGAGGCTGTGGCGACAAAGACAGTGCAAATAGAAGGAGCAGAGAATGAAAAAAGAAATTGAGATTCAGAGAATACGTAAACGGTATTTGAAAGAAATTGTTTGTCAAAGCAGAAAATGGCTTGTGATGGCAGGAATTGCGATGTTGATTTTAAGTATTTATAATATTGTGATTTCATGGCTGCTGCAGACGATCATTGACATTGTATCAGGAGACAGCTCAATGACGATTTTGCAGGTTGGTATAATTGCAATGATAACATTTTTGATATTTATAGCGGCGTACGTGATTTATCGAGTGGCACGACCAAAATATTTATATCAGGCGATGTTGTGTTATAAACAAAAGATATTTTGTAAAATGATTGATAAAAATCTTTCGTCCTTTCGCAAAGAAAATACCAGCCAGTATCTTTCCATGTATACAAATGATGCAAAAATGATAGAAATGTATTATTTTGACAGTGTTCTGGAAATGATTGATCTGACGGTCAGTTTTGTGGGAGCATTGCTGCTGATGTTATGGTATAGTCCGATACTGACGGTATTTGGGTTGATACTGTCTGTTCTGCCGATTGCAGCATCGTTTCCGATTGCAAATAAAATGGCGGAGGCTGAAAGGAAAGTTTCTGATGGAAACGGTGAGTTTGTGAGTATTGTAAGAGACATTCTTCAGAGATTTCCTGTTATCAAAAGCTTTCAGGCAGAAAAAGAAATGAAGAAGAATTTTTTCAGGGAAAATGAAAGAATGGAACATCTGAAGTATCAAAGTCGTTACATAGAAGAAAGCATCAATTTGTGGGGAACAGCAGCAAGTGTAATGATGCGATTGGGAATTTTTCTGATCGGAGCCTGGATGTCAGTTTCAGGATATGGTGTTACACCGGGGATTGTGTTGGTATTTCTTCAATTAATGAATTATGTGATTTCCCCGATCGAGAGGATACCGTCTATTTTGGCAAAGCGAAAAGCCGCGATTGGGTTGATTGAAAAAATGCTGGTAAGTGTGCAGATCAATCAGGAGCAAATGAAGGAAAACAAAATAGGAATGCTGAAAAAAGGAATTTCGTTGAAGGATGTCAGTGTCAGTATCGGCAACAAGAATGTTCTTCATCATTTAAACTTTGAGTTTGAAATTGGAAAAAAGTATGCAGTTGTGGGAAGTTCCGGAGCAGGAAAATCAACACTGATCAATACAATTATGGATGGATTTTCACCAGTGCAGCAATCGGTATTTGTATTTCGTGATACGATCCGAAATAATATCACATTATTCAAAGAATTTGATGAGGAAAAAGTGAAAAAGCAGCAGATCAGGCTGGTTTGCGAGAATTGATAGACAAACGCGGATTAAATGACAGTTGTGGAGAAAATGGGAACAAGCTGTCAGGTGGGGAAAGACAGCGCATTGCAATAGCAAGGGCATTGCTGAGAGGAAGTCAGGTGTTATTACTGGATGAAGCAACCGCAGCATTGGACAATCAAACATCGTACGCAGTGATTGATGCTGTTTTATCAATGAAAGAAATGACGGAGATTATTGTAACGCACCGGCTAGAGGAAAAGCTGTTGTATCAGTATGATGAGATTTTGGTTATGCATGCAGGAGAAATTGTCGAAAAGGGAACATTTCAGGAGTTGATGCAAAAGAAAGGATTTTTCTATTCCTTATATGTGGTTTCAAAGGAATAAAAAAGACGGCGGCTCCACTTTTTCAGAAAGTGGAGTCAGTCGTCTTTCCTGCTAACGGATCTGGATATTTCCGCTTTCACATTCTACCTGAATTTTATTTTTTGCCTCTGGATTTGCACTGTAGGAAACCTCAGAGGAGTCGTCTTCATCAGAAACAATGCCGTCAGCCTTGCCGGAAGGGAGTGAGATATCTCCGTATTCTGTAAGAAGATTAAATCCGTAGGAATCAAATTTGTCCGGCAGTTGTATGGCAACATCTCCGTTTTCGCTCTTGCAGCTAAGAGAGCCAAGTTTTGTTGCGATCAGATCCAGATCACCATAGGATAACATAAAGTCCGCATTTTCACTGGAAAATTGATTCAGAGAAATACTGCCGCTGTCATTTTTTACAGAAATCTTTTTTACGCTGCTGGTATCCGCCGAAAGATTACCGGAATCCAGAGTTAAAACAGCGTTATCAGAAAGCTGGGTATCTGTCAGGGAAATATCCCCATATTCCGAAGTTGCCTCCAGGGATTTTCCGGTTACTTGAGCCAGAGAAATAGTTCCACTATCATTGGTGATCCTGGCAGCGCCCAGAGCACTGTTTTTGATCGTGAGGGTTCCGGAGTCTAAAGTCATGTCGGATGCATTTTTCACAGCAGCGTTATCAAGCTGGATATCTCCGTAGTCCGTTTCGAGATGAAGATCATCCGAAGTGCAGGAATCCAGAGAAATGTTCCCGCTGTCATTGTAAATCGTGACTGTCTTTCCGGAGAGTGTATCAGCATTTAGCTGTCCGGCACTTAAATTCAGAGCAAGCTGTTCCTTGCTTTTGATATTCTTAAGTGTGACATCTCCATAGTCACATCCGATGCCAAAAACGGAGGCAGTAAGATCCGATGCCTGGATATTTCCGGAGTCACTGTAGAGCTTGCAGCTGTTTAATTCCGCTTTTGAGGGAACGTACAGTGTCACTTCGCGTTCGGAGCTTTGGGAATCGTGAAAACCAAATCCTATGATGGCAATGGGCTCCCGGTTCTCCTGAGTCAGGGTGAGCTTGCCGTCTGTACAGGAGAAAGACGGCTTTGGGTATTCACCGGGCAGATTATACTCCAGGTAAAAGGAGTTGTCTGCAGACGGCAGAATCCGGATGTCGGCATAGGACAAAATGTTAATGTCAATGCCTTTTACAGAATCCAGCTTCTTTTTTTCCAGAATAAATGGTTGTTTCTCCTCTTCTATACTGTCAGCAGAGATAAATTTGCCGTCAGAGAAGACGAATCCAAACCGACCGCCCTTCATATATCCGATTCCAGTTAAAAGGACTCCGGCAGTCAGTGTGACTGCGGAAAGTTGTCAGAATGATTTTTTTTACTTTTCTTCATGTCTTCGTCCTCCTTTTTTGACAAGTCTGCCGAGCAGTCCGGCAAGTTTGATGATTGCCCAGCGAGCCAGTAATATGGTGAAATATGTCACCAGAATGCCGCATCCGATCAGCATCAGAGAGAGACCGATGGTGACCAGTCCTCCGCCAAAGGTCTGAGGGATAATTGCAATCCCTCCGATAATGCCGAGTACGCTTCCTGCTATTGCGGCAAGTGCGGAAATTAAGATACCGCCAACGACTGCCAGGATTCCCAGAATGACAGCTCCGATCACGGCCAGAATCCCAAGTGCCAGAGGCAGGGCAATCGGGGCAGCAAAAAGTGCCAGAATAGCGATCCATAAAGCGGAAAAGCGCCGTTTCATTGTTTTTTGGCGGTTTGACAGCATTTTCCTGTGCCAGATCCAGAATCAGTGCGGAAGCGGCTTCTTCCGGAGCGCCTAGGTCCTCGATGGCTTTTTGCTCATTTTCGATGCCTGCATCTTCAAAATATTCTTCAAAGTAGTCCATTGCTTTATCGAAATCCTCTTTAGGAAGACGACGAAGCTGGTATGCAAGTTTTTTCATATACTCTTTCTTAGTCATTTCCCATTCCTCCATTTACAATATCGTCAATGATCGTAATGTACTCTTTCCATTCCTTTTTTAGGTGTTCCTGCCGGATCTTTCCGCTTTGTGTAATCTTATAATATTTGCGGTTCCGTCCCTGAAACTGCTGGTCATAGGTCTCTACATAGCCGTTTTCCTGTAATTTCTTTAAAATCGGATACAGGGCAGAATCTTTGGTATCAGATACTCGTTTGATGATCTGGCTGATCTGATATCCATAGGCATCACCCTCGGCGATAATAGAAAGAACAAGAAAATCAAACATGGGTGTGTTGAGTGTAAATGTCATAAAATCCATCCCTTCCTTTCGTATATTTGATAGGTAAGAAAACCGTATATCTATCTTTTGAGCATATTATAGAAAATATAATATATACGGTCAATATATATAAACTTAAGAATTCTAAAGACTTTCTAAAGGTGAGCATTCTTGTCGTTGACAGTGAGCAAAAGCAAGGATATTATTTCTATATATAAGAGCGTGAAAGGGGAAGACGATGTATAAAATACTGATTGTGGAAGATGACCGTGTCATCGCGGATAAAATGAAGGAACATCTGGAAAAGTGGGATTATGAGGTGGCATGTGTGCAGGATTTCAAACGCGTACAGGAGGAGTATACAGCGTTTGATCCGCAGCTTGTGATCATGGATATTATTTTGCCGTTTTATAATGGATTTCACTGGTGTACTCAGATCCGACAGATTTCCAGTGTACCGATTCTGTTTTTATCTTCAGCAAATGATAATATGAATATTGTGATGGCGATGAATATGGGAGGGGATGACTTTGTGGAAAAACCGTTTGATCTGAATGTCCTGACGGCAAAAATCCAGGCATTATTAAGGAGAGCGTATTCTTGTACCGGGCAGTTAAATGTGTTGGAGTATCGGGATGTGATCTTAAATCTGAACGATGCGGCAGTGACATTTCACGGAGAGCGTATGGAGCTGACGAAAAATGATTTCAAAATCCTGCAGATCCTGATGGAGAATGCGGGAAAGATCGTAAAAAGGGATCGGATCATGGAACGTCTCTGGGAGAGTGATGAGTTTATTGATGACAACACACTGACTGTAAATATGACCAGACTCAGAAAGAAACTGGAAAGTATTGGAATCTGTGATTTTATTGCTACAAAGAAAGGAATCGGGTACGTGATAGAATGAGATTGTTGATTTCTTATTTGAAAGAAAAACTTCCGGTTGTCGGAGTATATGCCGTAATGCTTGTGATTTTCTGTATATTATTCTGGTTAAAAGAAGTTCCCTTTGATGTGATCGAGTATGGAGCAGAGCTCTCTGCAATCTGGCTTTTATTTGTGGGAGCGCTGAATTTCTGGTTTTATCGGAAGCGGTATCAAAGTCTGCTGGATCTGTCTGCGGCACTTCCGCATGAATTGAAAGAGTTTCCGGATCCAAAGAGCCGGATTGAAGCAGAATATCAGGAAATCACGGAGACAATTTTTGCATGGAGAGAGATGCTGGAAAACGAAGTACTCCTTAGCAAAAAGGATGCATCTGACTATTACAGTCTGTGGGTGCATCAGATCAAGACACCGATTTCCGCTATGCATCTTCTGATCCAGTCTTTTGAAGAACAGGCAATGGAATTTGAGGAACATGCAGAGGAGACACTGGATTTCCTAAATGAGATGAAAATGAAGATTTTTCAGACGGAAGAATATGTGGGAATGGTACTGTCTTATCTGCGGATGGAGGATATGGGGAATGACCTGAAATTCCAGTGGTATCCGATCGGTGATATTATGCGGCAGGCAGTTCGCAAATATTCCCAGATCTTCATTTTGAAAAAGATCCATTTGAATTTTCAGGACAGCAGGCAGATGGTGCTCACCGATGAAAAGTGGCTGCTGTTCGTGATCGAGCAGATACTGTCCAATGCCCTGAAATACACATCATCGGACGAAGTCCGCCCGCCGAAGGCAGAGAGCATTTCCCTTTATATAAAAGGCACGGAACTGGTGGTGGAGGATACTGGAATTGGAATCGCCTCGGAAGATCTTCCGCGTATTTTTGAGCGTGGATTTACCGGATATAACGGAAGAGAGCACCAGAAATCTACGGGAATCGGTCTGTACCTGTGCAAGACGATCATACAGAAATTAGGACACAGCATCCGGGCGGAATCCCGTGTCGGAGTGGGAACGAAAATTTATATTTCTCTGGAGCGGGAGGATGTAAAATTCGAATAAAATTATCAGTTTCAACACGAAAAAAGTACAACAGCAAGAATGCTAAAAATGAAAGCAAGAAGCAAATTGACGAAAGCAGGGTTTTCTTCTATTCTTGATTTATACAAAGTAGACTATAACAGAGAAGAGAGAGGAGAATCATTTTGAAAGAGTGTACGAGCGGAAGGGTTACGATCCCTACAGATGTGGACGTTGTGCCGGAAACACTGGATTTGGTAAAGCGCTGGGGGGCAGATGCGATCCGTGACTGTGACGGAACCGATTATCCGGAAGAATTAAAGAATGTAGATGCAAAAGTATATTCTACTTATTATACAACCAGAAAAGACAACGCATGGGCAAAGGCAAATCCGGAAGAGATTCAGCAGATGTATATTATGACTCCTTTTTATACAGCAGTGGAAGAGGAGTTATCCATTCATCTGATGAACCATCTGTATCCGGATATGCTGAAGGTCAATGACCATGATGATATCACAAGATGGTGGGAAGTGATTGACCGTACCACGGGAGAAGTAGTTCCGACAGAGCAGTGGAGCTATGACAGCGAGAGCGGGGATGTGACGATCCACAGTGCAAAGGCATTTCATGATTATACAGTAAGTTTTCTTGCCTATATTATGTGGGATCCGGTACATATGTACAATGCGGTGACAAACGGATGGACAGACTTTGAAAAGCAGATCACATTTGATGTGCGTCAGCCAAAGACACACAAATATTCCATGGAGCGTCTCAGAAAATATATTCAGGACAATCCACATATCGACGTGATCCGTTATACGACATTTTTCCATCAGTTTACACTGATTTTTGATGAACTGGCGAGAGAGCGTTATGTAGACTGGTATGGATATTCTGCATCGGTAAGTCCATATATTCTGGAGCAGTTTGAGCAGGAGGTCGGATATAAGTTCCGTCCGGAATTTATTATCGATCAGGGATATATGAACAATACGTATCGGATTCCATCCAAAGAATTTAAGGATTTTCAGGCATTCCAGAGAAGAGAGGTTGCCAAGCTTGCAAAAGAGATGGTGGATATCACACATGAATGTGGAAAAGAAGCCATGATGTTCCTTGGAGATCACTGGATCGGAATGGAACCGTTTATGGATGAGTTCAAGACCATCGGTCTGGATGCAGTCGTAGGAAGTGTTGGAAACGGTGCGACGCTGCGTCTGATCAGTGATATTGACGGGGTGAAATATACAGAAGGAAGATTCTTGCCATACTTCTTCCCGGATACGTTCCATGAAGGAGGAGATCCGGTCAAGGAAGCAAAAGTCAACTGGGTAACGGCAAGACGTGCGATTTTAAGAAAACCGATTGACCGTATCGGATACGGCGGATACTTAAAACTGGCGATGGAGTTCCCGGAATTTATCGATTATGTAGAGAGTGTCTGCAACGAATTCCGTACTCTGTATACAAATATCAAAGGAACGACGCCATACTGCATCAAGAAGGTCGCAGTATTAAACTGCTGGGGCAAGATGCGTGCATGGGGAAATCATATGGTGCATCATGCGATCTACTACAAACAGAACTACTCTTATGCAGGTGTAATCGAAGCGCTCAGCGGTGCTCCGTTTGATGTCAGATTTATCAGCTTTGATGATATCCGTGAGAATCCGGCAATTTTAGATGACATTGATGTGGTACTGAATATTGGTGATGCAGATACTGCATACACAGGCGGAGACAACTGGACTGATGAGACGATCGTCACAGCGATCAAGAAATTTGTTTACAACGGCGGCGGATTTATCGGAGTCGGAGAGCCGGCTGCTCATCAGTATGAAGGTCATTTCTTCCAGCTTGCAACGGTGATGGGTGTAGAAAAAGAGACAGGATTTACACTGAACATGGATAAATATAACTGGGAAGAGCATGAGCACTTCATCACAGAAGACTGTAAAGGGGAGATCGACTTCGGAGAAGGCAAAAAGAGCATCTTTGCACTGGACGGTACAACGATCGTCAAACAGATTGACAAAGAAGTACAGCTTGCAGTCAATGAGTTTGGACAGGGACGCTGCGTTTACATCAGCGGACTTCCATATAGTTTCGAAAACAGCAGACTGTTATATCGTTCCATCATCTGGTCTTCTCATGATGAAGAAGATCTGCATAAGTGGTTCAGTACAAACTACAATGTAGAAGTACATGCGTATGTGAAGAATGGAAAATACTGCGTGGTAAACAATACTTATGAACCACAGGATACCACAGTTTACAAAGGCGACGGAAGCAGCTTTGCACTGCATTTGGAAGCGAATGAGATTAAGTG
>ENA-OQHL01001804-OQHL01001804.1-human-gut-metagenome-genome-assembly--contig:-NODE-1804-length-10063-cov-2.006743_pt1 | contig 10063 bp, 16 predicted proteins | sample MGYA00242565_ERZ504723 | MGnify/ENA primary metagenome ERZ504723 (study PRJEB26092, sample SAMD00036211) | human gut metagenome | host: Homo sapiens | study: EMG produced TPA metagenomics assembly of...
ACGGTCCTGCGGAGGAGAATCCATCCAGATTTCACGGGATCGTTCCGTTTGACATTGAGACCGGGGAGGCAAAAGAGAAGAGCTCTAAGGACAGCTATACCGATATTTTTTCCAAAGTATTCTGTGATATTGCAAAGCAAAATGATGCAGTAGTCGGAATTACAGCAGCCATGGCGGATGGAACCGGACTTGCCAGATTTGCAAGGATGTTTCCGGATCGGTTCTTTGATGTCGGGATTGCAGAAGAGCATGCGCTGACCTTTGCAGCAGGGCTGGCAGCAGGGGGACTAAAGCCGGTTGTTGCGGTGTATTCCTCGTTTTTGCAGCGGGCGTTTGACCAGGCGATTCATGATGTGTGCCTGCAGAACCTGCCGGTGATGATCGCAGTGGACAGAGCCGGTCTGGTGGGCAGTGACGGAGAGACACATCAGGGACTTTTTCGATCTGTTCATTTCTGAATATGATTCCTAATATGACGATCCTTTCACCGAAAAACAGGTTGGGAGATGGCGGATATGGTGCGGTTTTGTGCAGATTTCCAGTATCCGGTGGCACTGCGTTATCCAAGAGGCGCCGCTTACGAGGGATTGTCGGCGTTTCGTACTCCGATCGTCTATGGAAAAAGTGAGATTCTTTATGAAGAGGAGGATATTGCGGTGATCTTTGTGGGGCACATGGCAGAGCTGGCAGTTCAGGTGCGTGACAGACTGAAAGAGATCGGATATCATTGCTCACTGATCAATGCCAGATTTGTAAAGCCTCTGGATACAGAGATGCTGGAAACTCTGACAAAGGATCACAGACTTTTTGTGACGATTGAAGAAAATGTATTGTCCGGCGGATTTGGAGAACAGGTACTTCACTATGTATCGAGAGCAAAGCTGGATGTAGGTGTCAGGTGCATCGGAATTCCGGATGATTATGTAGAACACGGCAATGTAGACTTGCTGCGCAGGGAAGTCGGACTGGATGCGGAGACGATTGTAAAACAGATTATTGCAGATTATGTGACGATAGGGAAAGATTGACATGAAAGAACGATTAGATGTATTGCTTGTAAAAAGAAATCTGGCAGAGTCCAGAGAAAAGGCAAAAGCTGTCATTATGGCAGGAAATGTGTTTGTAGAAGGACAAAGAGAGGACAAAGCCGGAACGACATTTCCGGATACGGTGCAGATTGAAGTGCGCGGTCATGTGCTCCCTTATGTGAGCAGGGGCGGATTGAAGCTGGAAAAGGCGATTGCCAACTTTGACGTCAGTGTGGATGGAAAAGTCTGTACAGATGTGGGTTCATCCACCGGCGGATTTACGGATTGTATGCTTCAAAACGGCGCCAGAAAGGTATTTGCGATCGATGTGGGAAGAGGACAGCTGGACTGGAAACTCAGACAGGATGAGCGGGTTGTGTGTATGGAGAAGACCAATATCCGTTATGTAGTGCCCGAAGATCTGGGAGAACCGATTGATTTTTCTTCCATTGATGTTTCCTTTATTTCGCTGACAAAAGTGCTGGAGCCGATCCGGAATTACCTGAAGGAAGACGGTGAGATCGTGGCGCTCATCAAGCCGCAGTTTGAGGCGGGCAGAGAAAAAGTCGGCAAAAAAGGGGTAGTCCGCGAGAAGAGTACCCACCATGAAGTGATTGAGAAAGTAGCGCTGTATGCACAGTCCATCGGATTTAAGATTTTGAATATTGATTTTTCACCGATCAAAGGACCGGAGGGAAATATTGAATATCTGATCCATCTGAAAAAATGGCCGATCCGGTGGAGGATGCACTCTTGGAAGATTTGAGTCTGGTTGTGGACCGGGCATTTGAGACACTTGCAAAATAAGAGGTGTGGTATGGAGCGTTTTTATATTATTACAAATCTGATGAAAGATCCGGATTATGGGATTACAAAGGAGATTCAGAAATATATAGAACAGCATGGGCAGAGAGTGTATTCTGGCAAAAGAAGATGAGCAGGGGTTTATTTTTCCCGGAACTGTGCCGGAGAATGTGGACTGCGGGATCGTGCTGGGCGGTGACGGAACACTGATCCGTGCGGCAAGAGAGCTTGCAGAATATGAATTTCCGCTGATCGGGATCAATCTGGGGACGCTTGGATTTCTGGCAGAAGTGGAACGGTCGGATTTTTCATATGCGCTGGAGCGATTGTTTAAAAATCAAGTGGGATTTGAGGAGCGGATGATGCTTTCCGGTGAGGTTTCCGGCAACAGCAGTTATCAGAATGTAGCAGTCAACGACATCGTGATCACCAGAGATGGAAGTCTTCGGATCGTTCACTTTGATGTTTATGTAAATGGAACGTTGCTCAACAGCTATATGGCTGACGGTGTGATCATCTCCACTCCGACAGGAACGACAGGCTATAATCTGTCAGCAGGCGGACCGGTTGTAGAACCGACAGCCAGTATGTTTGTGATTACGCCGATCTGTTCTCATGCGCTGAATACCAGCAGTATCGTGCTTTCGGCGGAAGATACGATCGAGATTGTGATCAGCCAGGGACGATATGGAAAAGACGAGCAGGCACTGGTGACGTTTGACGGGGCAGATATGCTCCGCCTTGGTACTGGAGACCGTGTCACGATCAAAAGATCAGATCATGTGACAAGACTTGCAAAACTTAGTGAAGAGAGCTTTATGAAGACAATGAGAAAAAAGATGAAAGGAAACTAATACAATGAAAGTAAGCCGTCATGCAAAAATTATTGAACTGATCGCACAACATGACATTGAAACACAGGAAGAACTGGCAGAATATTTGAACAGAGAGGGATTTAAGGTGACTCAGGCTACCGTATCCAGAGATATCCGCGATCTGCGGCTTACAAAAGTGGCAGTGGACGGCTCCAGACAGAAATATGTGGTACTGGCACCGGAAAAGGATGAGATGAATGAAAAATATATCCGTGTGCTCAGAGACGGATATATTTCCATGGATATGGCGCAGAATATTCTGGTGATCAAGACCGTTTCCGGAATGGCAATGGCGGTAGCGGCCGCAGTAGATGCCATGAAATGGAAAGAAGTAGTAGGGTGTATCGCAGGGGACGATACGATCATGTGCGCGATCAGAAGCGTACAGGATACGGAACATGTGATGGATAAGATTCGAAAGATTGTGTCAAAAGGGATATAGGAAAAAATATGCTTCAAAATTTACATGTAAAAAATCTGGCGTTGATCGACGAGGTGGAGGTGGATTTTGGACCGGGACTCAATATTCTCACAGGAGAGACAGGAGCCGGTAAATCCATTATCTTAGGTTCCGTAAATCTGGCACTCGGCGGAAGATACAATGCGGATATGCTCCGAAAGGGCGCCAGGTTCGGACTTGTGGAACTGATGTTTTCAATTGAAAATCAGGAGTTGATCCGTCAGCTGGAAGAAATGGATATCTTTCCGGAAGACGGGATGCTGATCTTAAGCCGGAAATTGATGGAAGGCAGAAGTGTCAGCAAGATCAATGGAGAGACGGTGACGATGGGAGTACTGCGGGATGTGGCAAGTCTCCTGATTGATATTCACGAGCAGCATGAACATCAGCGTTTGTTAAATAAGCGCAATCACCTGACGTTTCTGGATGTATATGCCAAGGAGCAGGTGGAAAAGCCAAAACAGAAGATGGCCCTGGCTTACCGGGCATATCAGGAGTACAGCCGCAGGCTGGAAGCATCTGGAATGGAAGAGAAGGAGCGGCGCAAAGAGATTGATCTGACGGAGTATGAACTGCATGAGATTGAAAGCGCGCATTTACGCATGGGGGAAGACGAAGATCTGGAAAGTCTCTATCAGAGGATGACGCAGAGTAAAGACCTGACCAGTGCGGTGGCCCAGACATACCAGTACACCAGTGAAGATGACCGAAACAACGCCAGCGACCTCTTAAGCCGTGCAATCCGTTCCCTTCAGGAAGTGGAACATTTCGATGAAAAAGGAAATGCACTGTATGGACAGCTGGTGGAGATCGACAGTCTGCTCAATGATTTTAACCGGGAACTCTCGGAGTATGCCAAAAGCTTTGAATTTTCAGAAGAAGAGTTTTATGAGACAGAGAACCGCCTCAATGAGATTAATCGATTAAAGGCAAAATATGGAAATAAAGTCAATGAAATCCTGGAATACGCAGAGGAAAAACGGCAGAGACTAAATGAACTGGAGCATTATGAGACTTATATTGAAAATCTGCGGTCTCAAACCGAAGCGGCGCAAAAGGAAATGCAAAGCTGTGCCGAAAAGTTGAGTAAGATTCGAAAAAAAGCAGCTATTTCCTTTACAAAAGAGATCAAAGCCGGGCTTGAGGATCTTAATTTTCTGGATATACAGCTGGAAATGCGTTTCTTACAAGAGGCAAAAATGTCTGCTCTGGGAATGGATGACGCGGAATTTTTTATTTCTGTGAATCCGGGAGAACCGCCAAAGCCGCTTGGAACTACGGTTTCAGGAGGTGAACTCTCCAGAATCCTTCTGGCGATCAAGACTGTGCTGGCAGATAAAGAAGACACGCCAACACTGATTTTTGATGAGATCGACTCCGGGATCAGTGGAATTACAGCCGGAAAGGTGGCAGAAAAACTGCATATCATCGGACAGAAGCGTCAGGTGATCTGTATCACCCATCTTCCGCAGATTGCGGCAGCTGCCGATGCCCACTATCTGATTCAAAAGCAGACGGATCAGACGACGACAAAAACAGGCATTTTCCCGTTGGATGAGGATGCTTCTGTGGGCGAGCTGGCGCGTCTGCTCGGCGGCGCTCAGGTGACGAAAAATATTCTGGACAGTGCAAAAGAAATGAAAGAAATGGCAAAGAGAGTATAGAATTCCAGTGTGAAAATAAAAAATGTCAAACATACTAAAACGGATACCTTTTGGTGTCCGTTTTTACTTGGCAGAGAGGATGTGACAAAGATGAAAAGAAAGTATAGGCAACTGGCGGCTGTTCTGATGTTCCTTGTGTGTCTCTCCGGCTGTGCGATGTCTCCCCAAAAGGAGACACAAAAGGTCAGAGAAGCCAGTACCCAGGCAGTCATGGAAGAAGGCGTCATACCAGGCGGCATGCCAGTCGGGATTTACATGGAGATGGATGGGGTTATGGTACTTGGTACAGACCAGATCACCGGCGCAGACGGAAAACAGTATCAGCCGGCAGAGAATCTGGTGCGGCCGGGAGATTATATTGTGGCATGGAATGATGAAAAGATTGAAAATAAAAAAGAACTGTTCCGAAATTATCCGAACTGGACGAAGATCAGGTGGCGCTGACGCTGCGAAGAGGGCAGCAGGAGCTGACAGTTGCGGTCAAACCCGTAGAAACGAAACCAGACGAATATAAGCTGGGAATCTGGGTGAGAGACAATGTGCAGGGACTTGGGACAATCACCTTTATGACCAGAGACGGAGCTTTTGGAGCGCTGGGACATGGAATTCATGATATGGATACAAGTGCGCTTTTGTCGATACGGCAGGGGAGTCTTTATAAGACCAGTATTCATTCGATTCAAAAGGGACAGAACGGAATTCCGGGGAGTATGGAAGGAATGATTGTGTACAGTCATTATAATCGTCTTGGAACCATAGATAAAAATACGGAGGCGGGGATTTACGGGACGATTGAATCCGCAGAAAAACTGTTTTTGCAGCAGGAGATGGTTCCGGTGGCAGAGCAGGGAGAAATACAAAAAGGAAAAGCTGTGATTCGCTGTTATGTTAACGGAGAAGTAGAAAATTACGACATTTTGGTGACAGATATCGACGATGCCGGACAGGAAATCAACAAAGGGCTGGTGATCGAGATCACAGATCAGAGACTGCTTGATGCGACCGGCGGCATCATACAGGGGATGAGCGGAAGCCCGATTTTACAGAACGGAAAGCTGATCGGAGCGGTTACCCATGTGTTTGTACAGGATTCGGCAAAAGGCTACGGTATTTTTATTGAGAATATGTTGTCGAATCTTTCTGCCTAGTTTTGTCGAATAAGGTCTCCCTGATTTTCTTGCATTTTGGCAGATAGGGCAGATATAATGGAAAGCGTGGCGTTTGAAAGTTCAGGCAGTGAACAGAGGGAGAGGAACTATGGAACAGGTAAACGTGGCGATTGCTGACGATAATGAGCGGATTTTGGATCTTCTGGAGGAAATCATCAACATGGACAAAGAACTTCATGTTGTAGGAAAAGCAAAAAATGGGAAGAAATGTGTCAGATCATCCGAAATAAGCAGCCGGATGTCGTATTATTGGACCTGATTATGCCGAAAATGGATGGTCTGACTGTGATGGAGAAGATTAATCAGGATAAAAATGTACAGAAGCGTCCGGACTTTATCGTAGTGACAGCAGTCGGCCAGGAGCGGATTACAGAAGATGCATTCAATCGAGGCGCAAATTACTATATCATGAAGCCGTTTAACAACGAAATGCTGTTAAAATCGGATAAAAAACAGTCAGAAGACCAGTGAGAAGCTGCGAAAAGAGGAATGATGAACTGTCATCACAGGTTCCATACATCAGAGAAGGGGATTTGGAGAACAGAGTGACAAACCTGCTCCATGAGATCGGAATTCCGGCACATATTAAGGGGTATCATTATCTGCGGGATTCGATCATCATGGCAGTGCAGGATATGGATGTGTTAAATGCGATCACAAAGGTGCTGTATCCAACCGTAGCAAAACGGTATCAGACGACATCCAGCCGTGTGGAGCGGGCCATCCGTCATGCGATCGAGGTAGCGTGGAATCGTGGAAAACTGGATACCCTGGATGAGCTGTTCGGTTATACGGTCAGTACTGGAAAGGGGAAACCGACCAATTCAGAATTCGTAGCATTGATCGCAGATACGATCCAGTTGGAATACAAACACAGATAAACCACACAGAAACCTTTGCAATCTTCGGGAAATGGAGTATAATGTAGAAAAATGCTGGCTTAGTAAAACGGAGGAAAATGGGAGGAAAAGCTATGAAGAACATTTTATTTGCAGCTTCAGAATGTGTGCCATTTATCAAAACAGGGGGACTGGCCGATGTTGTCGGTTCACTTCCAAAATATTTTGACAAAAAGAAATATGATGTGCGGGTGGTACTTCCGAAGTATTCCTGTATGAATCAGAAATGGAAGGACCAGCTGGAATATATGGATCATTTTTATATGAATCTGGCGGGAGAAGACCGTTATGTAGGAATTCTGAAATATGTGCAGGACGGGATCACATTTTATTTTATTGATAACGAGTATTATTTTAATGGATTTGCACCGTATGACGGAGATCCGAGATGGAATATCGAGAAATTCGCCCTTTTTCTCAAAGGCTGTGCTGAGTATCCTGCCGGTGATCGACTTCCGTCCGGAGCTGATCCATTGTCACGACTGGCAGACAGGCTTGATTCCGGTTTATCTGGACAATTTTAGATTTCTGGGTGAATATTACAGAGGAATCAAGAGTGTCATGACGATCCACAATCTGAAATTCCAGGGCGTGTGGGACACCAGCACTGTACGTCAGATCACAGGGCTTCCGGAGTATTACTTTGCTCCGGATAAGCTGGAGGCATACCGGGATGCCAATCTGTTAAAAGGCGGTATCGTCTATGCGGATAAAGTGACAACGGTAAGTCAGACATACGCGCAGGAGATCAAGACACCGTTTTTGGAGAAGGTCTCGATGGTCTGATGAGTGCAAGATCCAATGACCTTTGTGGAATTGTAAATGGACTGGATTATGATGAGTACTGTCCATTTAAGGATACACGGATCGCAAAACGTTTTACGGTCGATACATTCCGCAAGAACAAGGTTTCCAACAAGCTGTCTCTGCAGGAGGAGCTTGGACTGGACAAGGATCCGAAGGTAATGATGCTCGGCATTGTGTCCAGACTGACCGATCAGAAGGGATTTGATCTGATTGATTATGTGATGGATGAGCTCTGCCAGGATGCAGTACAGATTGTAGTACTGGGAACCGGGGAAGCAAAATATGAGAATATGTTCCGCCATTTTGCATGGAAATATTCGAATAAAGTATCGGCCAATATTTTCTATTCAGAGGATATGTCGCATAAGATCTATGCATCTGCAGATGCATTTCTGATGCCGTCTCTGTTTGAACCATGTGGATTGAGCCAGCTGATGAGTCTGCGTTACGGCACGCTTCCGATCGTGCGGGAGACAGGCGGGCTCAAGGATACGGTAGAGCCTTACAATGAGTTCGAGAAGACAGGTACGGGATTCAGCTTTTCCAATTACAACGCGCATGAGATGCTTGGCACGATCCGGTATGCAGAGCATATTTATTATGACAAAAAGCGGGACTGGAATAAGATTGTAGAGCGTGCGATGGAACAGGATTTCTCATGGAAGAATTCTGCAAAACAGTACGAGACATTGTACAAAGAGCTTATTGGAGAATAGACAAAATATACACAGGAGAAAAATGCATGAAGATTATTGACAGACTCAGAGAAGACGGGATACATATTTCCTTTGAGATTTTTCCGCCAAAGACAGATGCGGGATATGACAAAGTAATTCGGGCAGCAGAAGAAATGGCAGGCTTAAAGCCGGAATTTATCAGTGTGACTTACGGGGCAGGCGGCGGTACCAGCAAAAACACAGCAAAGATCGCATCCTATATCAAACATGATCTGCACGTAGAAAGCCTGGCACATCTGACGTGTGCTTCTTCCACAAAAGATGAGGTGCGCAGCGTTATTGCCAGCCTGAAAGAACAGGGGATTGAGAACATTCTGGCATTGCGGGGTGATATTTCAGAAGATATGGTATTTCCGAGCGAGGATCGTTTTCATTATGCCTATCAACTCGTAGAAGAGATCCGCAGACATGGAGATTTCTGTATCGGAGCTGCGTGTTATCCGGAAGGGCATGTGGAGAATGAGCATAAAGAAGATGATATCAAGTATCTGAAACAAAAGGTAGACAGTGGTGTGGATTTTCTGACAACACAGATGTTTTTTGACAATGATATCCACTATAATTTCCTGTACCGTATTCGTGAAGCAGGAATCACTGTTCCGGTATTGCCGGGGATCATGCCGATCACAAGCGCAAGACAGATGAAACGAAGCTGTGAGTTGTCCGGAACCGTATTTCCAAGGAGATTTCAGGCAATCCTGGATCGGTTCGGGGATTCGCCGAAGGCGATGGAACAGGCAGGAATTGCATACGCTACCGACCAGATCATTGACCTGCTGGCAAACGGAGTGAAGAATATCCACATTTATTCGATGAACAGACCGGAAGTGGCAGCAGCTATCATGCATAATATTTCAGAAATCATTCAGTGTTAGGAGACGGAGTAATGGATAGAATGACAAAAGAAGCTATCCGTTATCTGGGCTATGGAAGAAATGCGGTAGATGAACAGACACTTGCTTTGATCAAAGACTCTTTTGAGAGTCTGAGATCTGCAGTAAGTCCAAAATCCATCTGCCGTATTTTTGATTTACAGCATCAGAGCGAGGAGTGCTTTCAGATTGGAAATATCCGGATGAAGAGCAGAAGTCTGGGCAGAAATTTAAAACAATGTGAGAAGCTGATTCTCTTTGGAGCGACACTGGGAACAGGAGCAGACCGGCTGATTACGCGGGCATCTCTGACAGACATGGCAAAAGCAGTGGTGCTTCAGGCCTGCGCAGCGGCCATGCTGGAGGAATACTGTGATGCGTGTCAGAGAGAAATTGCGAAGCAGCAGGAAAAGAAGGCTGGTATCTGCGTCCGAGGTTCAGTCCGGGATATGGAGATTTTGATATTCAGTATCAGAAGCCATTGATGCAGATGTTAGACTGCGCAAAAACGATCGGACTGACCATGACGGACAGTTTTATGATGACTCCGACAAAATCGGTGACAGCAGTGATCGGAATGAGCCGTATCAAAGAGCGGTGTCCGATACAGGGCTGCGAGATTTGTGAAAAAAAGGACTGTGAATATAGAAGGGATACGATATGATTTTAGAACGCTTGGGAAAAGAACTTTTATTTTTTGACGGTGGATGGGAAACCTTGCTTCAGGCAAAGGGGCTTCTTCCCGGAG
>ENA-OQHL01001805-OQHL01001805.1-human-gut-metagenome-genome-assembly--contig:-NODE-1805-length-10055-cov-2.407031_pt1 | contig 10055 bp, 10 predicted proteins | sample MGYA00242565_ERZ504723 | MGnify/ENA primary metagenome ERZ504723 (study PRJEB26092, sample SAMD00036211) | human gut metagenome | host: Homo sapiens | study: EMG produced TPA metagenomics assembly of...
CCCGGAAAGCAAATGTGGAGGATATTATCCACGCACAGAAAGCAGTAGCAAAGGTTTCCATTGGAAGAAGTAAAGAGAATGCAGATGCACTGATGAATTCCAATGACCACATCATGGAAAAGATTTCGATGTTAGAGGCTGTTTTATCAGACAATGTTTCGCATCCGGCACCGGAAACTAATAAAAATGACAGCGCATATGCACAGAATATTTTAGACAATCAGAATAAAATATTACAGCAGCTGGAAGTTTTGCAGAATACATTGAATACGATCGGAGCTGATGCAAAGATAGCAGCAGAGTCTGCAAAACAGAACTTTTTTACCGAGGAACGTATCTTGGAAGAAGAGAATAAAATTGAAAAAGAAGAACCACAGGTTCAGGAAGTCGCAGTTGAGGAGATCCCATCGGCTGCTGGAGAAGCAACTGTGATGGAAGAGACACCAATCGAAGAAGTTCCATCTGATATGGAGGAAACACCGATCGAAGAAGAACCATCCGTGATGGAGGAGACACCGATCGAAGAAGAACCGTCCGTGATGAAGGAGACACCGATCGAGGAAGTTCCATCTGATATGGAGGAACCATCAATTGGTAAAGAAGAAGTTTCTTCTCCGGAGGAAGATTTATCCAAGTATGATGATATAATGGTAGATACTTTGACGGATTCGGATGATAATGTTCCGGTCGAGAAGATTCCATTGGAAGATGAAACTGTTGTAGATGATGAGCCGGCAATGCCTGATCTGTCAGATCCGAATAAGGTTATGACACCGGATGAGATCGCAGCATTGATTGCAAACTTATAATAGAAGAAAGACTTCGGTGTAAAGTAAAAAATAATATTTAAGAGAATAAAAAATCTGTCATACAAATGCAATTTTTTGTATGGCAGATTTTTTGTGTAACAGGAAAAACGTTCCCGATCATTATTCGGCAGTGATTTTTACGATTTCTTTGATAACCGAAACAGCGGTATCCATACCTTCTACACTGATATGTTCAAATGGTCCGTGGGAAACCATAGCCGCCGGTTCCGAGGTTCGGACAAGGAAGTCCCATAAAACTTAATCTGCCGCCGTCTGTACCGACCGCGGACTGGGCGGGAGAACTGGTTCCAGACCAATCGTTTTTGATTGCTTTTTTTGCAATTGCTACGACATATTCATTCTTTTCAATGACTTCCAGCATATTACTATAGGAATGCTGAATGTTCAATTTTACATGTGTTCTTCATGATATTTTTCATTCATTTTTTCTCAATGCCACGCAGTGTATCAAGACGTTTTTCAAAAGTGGCTTTGTCATGGTCACGCACGATATAATTCACTTTGGCGTGGGCGATGTCTCCGCTAAAATCAGTCAGATGATAAAATCCCTCTCTGCCTTCGGTGTGGGCAGGAGTCTCATTTTCAGGGAGAAGAGATGCAATCTCACAGCCGACAAGGGCAGCGTTGATCATAATATCTTTTGCCTCCCCAGGGTGGACATTGACGCCATTGATCTCAAAAGAAGCACTTGCGGCATTGAAGTTTTCATAGGCAACTTCGCCCTCGTAGTCGCCGTCAACGGTGTAGGCAAATCTGGCTTTAAAATAGTCAAGGTCAAATAAATCAGCACCGCTTCCGACTTCCTCGTCCGGTGTGAAGCCGATCCAGATGTCGCCGTGAGGTATTTTTTCTGCGATGATCTGTTCCACTGCCGTCATGATCTCGGAAACCCCGGCTTTATCGTCGGCGCCGAGCAGGGTTGTTCCATCTGTAGTGATCAGTGTGCGTCCTTTTAATGTTTTAAGTGTAGGAAAATCGGATACTTTCAGATAAGCGCCGCTTCCCTTTAAAAGAACATCATTGCCGTCATAATCCGGAATGATCTGTGGTTTGACATCTTTTCCGGAAAAATCAGGAGCAGTGTCCATATGGGAAATAAAACCGACAGCAGGCTTGTCAGCATATCCTTTCGTTGCCGGCAGCAGTCCGTAAACATAGCAGTGATCGGTTAAAGTGACCTTCTCTAAACCGAGATCGCACAATTCCTGTTCTAACACTTTTCCTAACTCAAACTGTCTTTCCGAAGATGGAATCTGTCGGCATTCCTCGTCAGAAGTTGTCCAGTAAGAGACATATTTTAATAATCGTTCTTCAACACGCATGTGAAACCTCCTTATAAAATGGTGCCGTATTTATTTTGATATAAAATCAAGCCGGGCACACATTAGTTATAAAATACCATAAAATAGTGAAATAGGAAATATTAGAAAAGGATTTCTTGACAATTGTGTATACATCAGTTACATTCAATATTGCAGATAGCAAAATCTTTTTTTCAAATAAGTGTTATAGTACGAGTTATTTCTGCCAGATCGGCATGAAATCCTAAAAAATTGTTAGATACAGATATTGAGGGCTTTCCGGAAACTTCGCAAAGAAAGAGAGGAAGGTTTGGGCGAGAAAGATACAACAGAAAAAATACTTGCAGATTATAATGATGTATTTGCAGACATCATAAATGGTCTGGTATTTAAAGGAGAACAGAAGGTAACACCAGAGTCCTTAGAAAATATAAGTACAAGATCTGTGTATAAAGGCAGGAAAAATAAACTGCATGAACAGGGAAAGGGATATCGTCAAACTCTGGAAAGAGCGTGATATTGAATTTGCCATATATGGCATGGAAAATCAAACTTTACCGGAGAAATATATGCCGCTTCGTATATTAGGTTATGATGGTGCCTCTTATCGTAGTCAATTGCAGAAGAAAAGAAAAAGACCAGTTGCAGTATTGACAATTGTTTTATATTTTGGTACAGATAAGATGTGGGATAAACCAACGCATTTAAAGGATGTGATATACATTCCGGAGGGTTTGGGAGAGTATGTTAATGACTATAAAATCACAGTTTTTAATATTGCATGGTTGACGGAAGAAGAGATTGCAAGATTTAAAAGCGATTTTAAAATTGTAGCAAATTTCTTTGTACACAAGAGAAAGAATAAAGATTATGTATCAGATGACAAAACAGAAATTAAACATGTGGATGAAGTATTAAAATTATTATCTGCTATGACGGGGGATGAGCGTTATGAAGAAATTCTGGCAGAGAAGGAGAAAGGAGAGTACAATACTATGGATACAGTAGCAGAACATCTTGTAAATATGGGTGAGGCAAGACTAGGAAAACTTATAAATCTTTTATTGCAAAATAATAGAATAGAAGATGTAAAAAAAGGCTTCATGTTGATAAAGAAGCCAGAAAGAAATTTTACAAAGAATTTGGAATTATTGATTAATGAGGAGGGACGGTTCGCAAGGACTGTCCCTTTGAAAAATATAAAATTAAAAATATAAAAACAGTACTCGACAAAATACGAAATAATTTATAAAAAAATAGTTGCATTTCTAAAAAAAGTATTATATAATAACATTCGTCGCTGAAAGACATGCGCCACTAGCTCAGCTGGCAGAGCACCTGACTCTTAATCAGGGTGTCCAGGGTTCGAACCCCTGGTGGCGCATTACGAAGTATCGGTTTTATAGCATAGGCTATGGGGTCGGTGCTTTTTTTATGTTTGAATTCAAATTTAAAATTTTGAAGAAAATCACAAAAAGTTCACAAAAAAATTAGCACTCACATCTTGACAGTGCTAACAAACAGGTGTATAACATAGTCAGAACAAAGGAAGAGGGAACAAAAGAGAAAGAAAGATTCCCCGAGTTCCTTAATCTGTTAGTTCCAAAGAAACAAGGTTAATGAGCATACGAATATCCACAAAAAAGTGGACAGATAGAAAAGGAGAGATGACTTATGTTGATGCCTAGTATTTTTGGAGAGAGTTTATTTGATGATTTTGACAATTTAATGAATTTTTCATTCCCAGATGTTGATAAAACATTGTATGGCAAACATGCAAAGAATATGATGAAGACAGATGTTAAGGAGAAAGATAATGGCTATGAAGTAGCAATTGATCTTCCGGGATTCAAGAAAGATGAGCTTCATCTTGAGTTGAATGATGGATACCTGACTATCAGTGCCGAGAAGGGACTCGATAAGGATGAGAAGGATAAGAATGACAAATACATCAGACGTGAACGTTATGCAGGCAGCATGAGCCGAAGCTTTTATGTTGGTGAGAACATGAAAGAGGAAGATATCCATGCGAAATACGAAAACGGTATCCTGACCTTGGACGTTCCGAAAGAACAGAAGAAAGCTGTTCCGGAAAAACGTTACATTGCAATTGAAGGATAAATAGAATGCCCGGTATCAATGGCGTAAAACCATTGGTATCGGGCGTTTTTTCTATCTCGATGCGATCAGTTTGCAGATTGGATTTCCTTTGGAAGAAAATTTTTCTTCGTATTCCGTCATGACATTGCCTTCATTTAAGACGGCATCATGGTGCAGATCTCTGGTGGAAGCGTCTAATTTCCATCCGGCTTCCGGCACTTCCTCCAAAGAGAAGGTGAAAAGATCCTGATTATCAGTTTTAAATTCAAGGTGTCCCTCTTTTTTCAAAATCTGGTCATAGCGCGCGAAAAACTGTCTGGAAGTGAGACGTCTCTTGGCGTGGCGGTCTTTCGGCCAGGGATCAGAGAAGTTTAAGTAAATACGGTCGACTTCGTCTTTGGCGAAAACCTCTGCAACATCGGCAGCGTCCATGCAGATAAACTTAATATTAGGAAGCGGATTCTGCTCCATTTTCTGTAAAGCACGTAAAAGTACGCTGGAGTAACGCTCGATACCGATGTAGTTAATATCTGGGTGCAGGGCAGCCATGTCCATAATAAAACGGCCTTTTCCCATCCCGATTTCGATATGAAGCGGCTGCACTTTGTCAAAACAGTCCTGCCAGTGTCCTTTCTGCTCCTCTGGATTTTTGATACAGTATTCACTGTTTAAAATAGCTTCCTCTGCGCCTGGAATATTTCTTAATCTCATAAAACAACCTTTCTATATTATGTAAACTATAAATTTTTTCCTGAAATATATTTTCAAACGATCCGTGCAGTAAAAGCACAGCATCGTGAAACAATCGTTTATATTCTACAATAAGAAAACACTAACTTTCAAGTGTGCATTTGCAGATTCAGACGATAAAATGCTTGAGTGAAAAAGTAAATTCCGCACGTAAACTTAAATTCCATACGGAAGACTAAATTCTATATTTTAGGGTTTGACGAAATGCGTCAAACCCTTTAAAGTGGAATTTAACCAGACATTGTTTGTGCATTTACTGGAAAAAGGCGTACTGATAAGGCAACTGGAATCGTGCCCTGTAAGACTAAATTCCACTTGCCTGGAGGAAAAAATATGCAAGACTCTTATCCGCAGATTCATATGTAATGTCTGGTTCTATTTTTGTAATAATGCCGGTGTCAATACAATCTCATCATCTGGTATCTCAGTAAGTCCAAAGTAATCTATTACCTCTGAAGGCAGCATGAGTTTTGCAAGCTTCAAGGGTGACATTCCACCCAGGCTCTGCCGGGGAGAACTGTTGATATGGCTCATCATCAGAGTGATGTCTTCCTGAGAGTAGTCATCAAAGGAGGTGCCTTTCGGGCATATTTTACGGATATATTCATGGTTTTTCTCACAATGAGGTTTTTGCCAGGAACACATAGGATCGCAATAATAAATGCTTGTACGAATCAGGTTTTCCTGTCCGCATTCCAATGCGGCAGGATTCCGGAATTCACCACCTCTGTCTGTCAGGACTAAAGAGAATACAGAGGAAAAATGAAAAAGTTCCTAAGGAGCGTTCGATAGAGTCAAAAATGGCTTTTACATGACAGACCTCTTTACTGTCGAGAAGGTAGGCCATCATAAGGGAACAACAATCAAAGTGAAGGGTAAGTAACACTTTTTTTGAACCTTCACAGCCCAGGACAGTATCCATTTCCGTAACCCTTGTGTCAGGAAATTCCTTTAAAAAAGCCTGGTAGTCTTTGTAAGTACGTCCTTCATAAATGGTCAGATCGGCAGCTTCAGAAGAACTGCAGGAACGCACCTTATATTTCACCTTTTTAGGAAGGTCGATATTTTTCACACTAAGAGCTCCGGACTCGATGTAGTTATAAAGAGTTTTTTCAGATAGAGCAATTTCCGGATGATTGCGGAGGATCATGTAAGGAGACTGCCCCTGCAGAATGAGAGGGGTTACCAATTCATCCAAAGCAACAAGGTCAGCAGGCGAAATGTTAATACCTGCTCTTGATTCCACAAGGATGGTTTTATATTGCCTGTGTGCAGTGGATGAGCGGTAGTAGGCTTTATCGAGGCGGCAGGGATTCTTTTTACTGCAACCATTGCAGACAAAAGGGGCTTTATCCAGCAAACTGCAATGGTAAGATCGAGGAATAAAGTCCTCGCAGTGAGAGTTGCAATGATTGCAGGATCTGCACATCCTTTTGCAAACAGGGGCATAGGTACCACAAATATTTTTCTTTTTGCAATCTTTTGCCAAAGCACATTTGTTAGCAGGTTCATTAAAACGATTGTGTTCCTGGAAAGACCTGTGCTTTTTGATTTCCTTGGAGATGGTGGTGGGATCTTTTCCTAACTGTAAGGCAATGGAACGGAGAGACAGGTGTTGATCCAATCCTTTCTCAATGGAAATACGGTCATCCAGGGTCATATGTTTTTGAGTAGCAGTTTTTGAATTGTTCATAAATACCTCGTTTCTACTGCAGATAGGAGATATTAAAATCATAAGATAGATCTAAGAAGAGAGAAAGACTAAATTCAGCATAGATGTGGAATTTAAAATTTCATTCAAGGAAAGTCCCATAAGCCAGTCAGCCTATAGGACTTTTAGTAAATTTCTGAAATAAAATTAATTGAAAATTTGCTGTTAATCGGGAACCAGCTGCAAATCGAAGATTAGCATACACCCTGTGCTAACATAGCCGCTTCTGAGGTGTCCGCAGATTTACCGGGGTTTTGAGGTCGGTTGTATATCACGTGTATCGAGTGATTGTCTGACAATTTCGATGAATGAATATTTATACTATATATCAACTCACATTCACGACATTTCTTCATTGCCTGTATAAATTATATGCTTCTCCAAAAATATCTCAGATTTGATTAAATAAGTTTTCCACAAGATTAATTACTTGTTGATATTCATTTAGACTTGCTCTCATTTGTCTAAATAAGTCTTCAGTAAAAATAAGTGGAGTTTTATCTATCTCACCAATAAAAACTTCTCTCTCTGCATGCTCATTACTACGCATTGCATGTCCCAATGCATTTCTATACTTAATAATTTCATTATAATATACTTCTGCAAATTTTTATATTTTTCGTCTATTGCCAAGCCATACTCATCAACTAAAATTTTTATTACCCTTCCAACCAAGCGAGCCTTTTTATATGAATCCAAAAAATAGTCTGGCGCACTAACAATTGCCTTTAATGCTTCTGGATTACTTTCAATTTCATCTATTTTTCTTATATACTCGTTTTTTGCTGGCACTATGAGTTTATTTTTGGTATATTCATTCAAACTCTTAATTTGAGCCTGTGAAAACTTATTAGCTGCAAGAACTAGTATATTTTGCATTTGATTTTCAAAACCACTAACATTATCCAATACCACTCCTCGCAAATTGACAATATCCTGCATTCGTCTAACCACTTTATCTACTACTTTTTGTAGCTTAGGAAATAATTCTTCTCTTTTTCTATCCGAAAAATAAATCCCATCAACAGGTTCAATATTTATTCCTTTTTCATCAATATTATAAAGCGCCTTAACCATTTTATTATAATTGCCAGAATAGAATACTACATCTGTATAAATATCAAATTGACGCAATTTCTTTATTAATATATTACCCATGGTTCCCCTAAGTTCATAATCCATAAGAATTAAATCATACTCTTTTTTTAATTCTTCTTCAGCATCTCCCTCGTCACCTTTTTTCCAAGTAATAATGGGTACAAGATTATGACTTTCTATTATCTTTTTCATACTTCTTTCTGAAGAAGGTCTCCAACCCATTTCGTCTTCAAACCATAAAACTTTAAAGTTTACATTCATCTTTTGATCCTCACTATTAATTCAAAGCCTACTTGACATTGTTGATTTATCTCAACATGTCCATTCATGTCTTCAACCAGTAATTTAACATGATTTAGTCCAATTCCATTTCCTCCTTGCACCTTGGTAGTTGTCATTCCCAAATCAAAAATCGAATAAGGGTCTTCTATCAATGGATCCAAACCTCTACCATTATCAGAAAAATTAATACAGATGCCATTCTCTTCATTGGAAAAACTTAATATGCAATATAGATGCAGCGGCCTTTTTTGCATTACTTACAATATTATCAACAATTATACCTACAGACGAAACATCAAATATGCACAAATATTTTTCGTTCATATCTGAATTAAATTGTATATCTATGCCCTTATATTTTGACATTCCTACATACTGAATGATAAAATCTCTAATATCATTTTCTTCTTCTGTTGACTTTAAATTAAAATTGCCCTTAATAGCATATTCTGAGACCTTATTAATTTTCTGTATATTAATCATAATCTCCGATATATACTGTTGCACTTCTTCATCATCTGCATGCTTTCTGCGGAGAGCATCCATTAAGTCAAGCATACTTCCCTTTGCCCCTTTCAGAATATGTTAAACTTAGATGCATCCCACTCAATAAAAATTTCTCGTTCTTATTCACAGCCTGCTCTAAAAAATAATTTTGCTGTTTTCTCAAATTTATTTCTTTATGTGCGGCTTCCAACTTATCTTGTGTATTCTCTAATTCAACGTCCGTTTCTCTTTTTTGTTGTAATATTTTATATGTATCGCGCTTTACTTTATCTGCCAACTCTGACAACACTTCATTTTCTGTTTTGTTCGCAATGCTAATAAGCTTCTGTACAGAAGCTTCTATACCGTCAGACTTCTTTTCATTCATCTTCTCTATAAGAGATTTATTATACTCAAATGAAATCAATTCTTTTCTTTTAGCACTACTATAACCAGCAAATTGTTCTAGGATCTTATCTCCTACATCTCTGGGTAAGAGTCCCTGCTCTACCCCTTGTTCAAAATCTTGTTTTTCTGGGTCTCCCCAAGCTATTACATCAACAACATACTTTTCCAATGTTCTAAGAACTCTTCTTGTAAAAAAGTCATAAAATTTATTCACGGTATCATTTAGGACAAAACCGCCATCCCGACTTGTTGTTTCCATAAACTCATCATTTTCACCTAATATCAATATTCTTCCTATAATATCTCGTGTTCCTAGGTAACGATTTCGTCCCTGGCTTTTTCTCCTATCTATATAAAACAAATCTTCTCCCGGTTCACCATAAGGGTATATTCTAAAACCATTCTTATATACCATTACAGACCCATAGTTAACAGGAGTTATTCCCATAACAAGCGAAAAATTATATTTTGCACTTCTGTTTAGATAAAGTAATTTAAACTTGATATTTTTAATTCAATATATTTATAATTTTTTTCCTCAAATTTGAAAATGAACTCTCCTCTATCCCATAGTTCAGTTTTTATAGTCTGGCCATCTTCCGAAATTTCCACTTCTATATTAGTTGTTTTTAATCCTAATTTTTCAATGATATCATTTCTTATTTTTCCATTTACCTTTTCATTATCTCTCTTCACTCCACGATCTGCGTTCAATTCGCTTGCGACACTTAAATAAATTTCAAATATATCATCAGCCAAATCATTTTCAGGATTAATTAATTTCATTAATGCCCGTTTTAATGCAAGAAAATCTGCTCTCTTCCACGGTTCTCTCAACTCGCAAATCTCAAGCACCGTTCCCTGCTCAAAACCATCTGATTGTTTCGTAAAATAAGGAACCTTTACTTCCTTTATTTCACGTTCATCATTAATTTCAAATTTACTCCAATCTATACATAAACAATTAATATTTTCATCGTCTTTTGTTTTTGATTTTAAATTTACTTTTGCTCCCAAACGGTCACACGAAAATCTTCCTACCCCTTTTGCTCCCGCTGTCTCCCTTTTAAAATGTTCTCTATAATCTTT
>ENA-OQHL01001806-OQHL01001806.1-human-gut-metagenome-genome-assembly--contig:-NODE-1806-length-10053-cov-3.758815_pt1 | contig 10053 bp, 8 predicted proteins | sample MGYA00242565_ERZ504723 | MGnify/ENA primary metagenome ERZ504723 (study PRJEB26092, sample SAMD00036211) | human gut metagenome | host: Homo sapiens | study: EMG produced TPA metagenomics assembly of...
GTGTTACAAACAGACATTTCTTTTGATACTCAACAAGTTTTTTCTTTGTTTCATTAAGTAACTGTTCTTTCAGTGTTTCGTCTAAAGCACTAAAAGGTTCATCTAACAAAACAATCTTTGTATCATAAACAAGTAAACGTGCTAAAGCAACACGTTGTTTCTGTCCTCCTGAAAGCTGACGAGGATATCTTTTTTGTAAATCATCTATTTGAAAGTCTTCCATGATTTGTTGAACTTTTTCTTTAATCACTTGTTTATCTTCGTGACGTGCTTTTAAAGGTGCAGCAATGTTTTGATAAACATTCATATGGTCAAATAATGCGTAATTTTGAAACATATATCCTATTTTTCTTTTTTGTGGGGAAATATTAATTTTTAAATTGCTGTCAAATAAAACTTCATCATCTAAAACAATACGTCCTGCATCGGGTGTTATAATTCCAGCAATACATTTTAAAACCATACTCTTACCGCTTCCACTTGGTCCCATTAAGACAAGTCGGTCTTCATGACTTTCAAAACATACATCTAAATCGTATTCTGCCAATTTTTTAAAAATTACAACTTCTAATTTCATCTAAAAACTCCTTTTTTTCTTAAGAGAGTATTGATAAATATTGACACCAATAACAGCTATTAAGCAAATAACAGCGATAATAAAAACATAAACACCTGCATTATCGTAATTTCCTGACATAACTTCACTATAGACCGCTAAAGGTAAAGTTCTTGTTTTTCCAACTATATTTCCTGCAAGCATAGCCGTTGCTCCAAATTCCCCTAAACCTCTCGCAAAAGATAAAACACCCCCACTAATAATACCTGGCATAGCTTCAGGTAAAATGACTGTAAAGAAAATACGTTTTTCTGACATTCCCAGTGTTCTTCCTGCATCAATCAAATCATGATTTACTTGTTCCATAGCCGCTTTGGCACTACGATACATTAGAGGAAAAGAAATCACGACAGCAGCAATAACTGTTGCTGAAAAACTAAAAGCAATTTTATAATGAAAAACATGAAAGAACAGTTTTCCAATAGGTTGATTAACCCCAAAGATCATTAGCAAGAAAAATCCCATAACGGTTGGTGGTAAAACAAGAGGCATGGTAAAAATACCATCTAAAATAATTTTCGTTAAATCATGTTTTCGATTCAATGTCCATTTTGCAAGAAATAAACCGAAAAAGAAAGTAATGATAATTGTAATAATTGCTGTTTTTAAAGAAACATAAAGAGGTGATAAATCAACCATCATTTCGAGCACAATCATGTGCCTCTCCTTTTAAAATTTCTAACCCATGTTTTAAAGGATCAATAATAATATCTAAACTTTCTTTAACAGCTTTTAAACTTCCTGGCAAATTAATAATCAATGTTTGGTTTCTTAAAATAGATACGCCTCTTGAAAGCATAGCACGATTAGTATATTTCATTGATTCATAGCGAATTGCTTCACTGATACCCGGTACATTTCGTGTTGCTACTTTTAGTGTGGCTTCTGGTGTAACATCTCGCATACTTAATCCTGTTCCACCAGTGGTAATAATCAAATCATTATGACAACGATCTGATAAGTTAATCAATGCTTGTTCAATTAAAGCTTGTTCGTCAGGAAGAATTTCATAAGAAGTGACATAATATCCTCTTTCTTTAAAATAATCTTGGATGTAAGGGCCACTTAAATCTTCTCTTAAGCCCTGACTACCTTTATCAGAAAGTGTTAAAATTGCCACACGCAAACGTTTATCTTTTTCTTTTAAAACTTCAACTGAATCATTCAATTGAATCGTTCCTCCTTTTAAAACACGTGAAAATAAGCCATTTGTGGGCATAATACATTTTCCTACTTGATGATAAATGGCACAGTGATTATGACAGCTTTTTCCAAGTTGAGTAATTTCAAGGATAACATCGCCAATTTTAAGGCAGGTTCCTACTTCAATTACATTAAAATCAATTCCTGAAATAAGTAAATTTTCACCAAAAGAACCATCTTCAACAGTAGAACCCATTTGTTTAAACGCTTCCCTTGTTTCATAAGATAACAAGGAAACCTGACGATGCCAAGAACCCGCATGTGCATCATTTTTAAAACCATAATTTTCAATAACTTCGATTTTTTCAACAGGTATTTTTGCTGTACCTTTTTTTTCACTTAAACAGATTGCTTTTACTTTTCCTGCCACTTAAAATCACCACTCTTTCCACCACTTTTACTAACTAAATGAATATTTTTAATTTCCATTTCTTTACTAACAGCCTTCGACATATCATAAACCGTAAGTAAGGTTGCACTCACCCCATGAAGTGCTTCCATTTCAACCCCAGTCTTTCCTAGACATGTAACTTTACAATAAGTTTCAATCACTTCTTTTTCATGATTAATATTAAAGTCCACTGTAATCTTACTTAAAAGTAAAGGATGACATAAAGGAATAATCTCACTCGTTTTCTTTACTGCCATAATTCCAGCAATTCTTGCCACTGAAAGAACATCACCTTTTTTCATTTGATGATTTACAATTTTCTCAAGTATTTCTTTACCAACATAAATTTCACCATAAGCAATAGCACTTCTTTGAGTAGTGTCTTTGGAAGACACATCCACCATAATAGCATTTCCATTTTCATCAAAGTGTGTAAAATCCATATTATCCTCCTATTTCATTCATTCTTGTATAAGAAATATTTTCTTCGAAATGATGTTCTTTTGGTTTTAATTTAATTGCTTTTTCAAGATGTAAACGCAATTGTTTTTCATTATTAAGATATGGCTTCAAATCATACATTTCTTCATAGGACAAACATGGCTTGATCTTTCCTGTGCTTGTTAAACGAAGACGATTACATTGGTGACAAAACTTATAATGTAATGCTTCAATAAAACCAATATAACCAGCATAACCTTCTATCGTATAATAATGTGCTGGGCCATTTCCTAATTTATCTAGATATTCTTGAATTGGATATTTCTTTAAATACTTTATAACATCTCTTATTTTTTGATTTCGTTGTTCTCTATTTAAAGGCATGAGTTCAATAAAACGCACTGCAATTTTTTTATCTTTAATCAAATCCATTAGATCATTCAAACGCTTTAAATGAAAAGTATCATCCATCACACAATTAATTTTTACAGGAATTTTAAGTTGATAAGCATAAAACAAATTATCTAAAACTGTTTCCAAACAATCTTGTTGCGTCAATAAAAAATATTCTCTTAAATCTAGTGTATCTATTGAAAAATTAATACCATCTATTCCTATTTCTTTCAAACAATCTAAATCTTTTTTAGTAAATAAAGAACCATTCGTCGTTAAAGTTACTTCTACCTCTCTTTTCTTTAATTCTTTAATAAAGAAAAGATAATCTTTTCTAATTGTTGGTTCCCCTCCTGTAATTTTAAATTTATTAATTCCTAATTGGATAGCTTGATCAACAATGAGTAATAATTGTTCGTAAGATAAAATATCTTGATGTTTTAATTTTTGTGGATGATCACTTTTACAATAAGCACATTGAAAATGACAACGATCTGTAATGGAAATACGCATATAATCTATTTTTCTTTGATATGAATCTAACATAAGCCCTCCGTTATTTTCAAATGAGAATAACCCTATAAATAATTTAATAGATTATCTTGCAAATTTCAACAAAATATTTTAGACAAAATAAAAAAACTAGAATTATTTCTAACCCTAGTTTTTGATAACTAATGTGTATGCCCTTCAACAGCAACAATATCTTCTGAATTTTCAGCAATGGCTTTACATGCAGCTTCAATTCCCTTAACAATTGTATCAAGTGATAAACTTGGTGTATTCGTTGGACGATTAACAACTTGGCTTGTAATAAATGGTACATGCATAAATCCACCACACATTGATGGATATTTTTTAGCAATTGTATAAAGAACGCCATACATTAGATGATTACATACAAAAGTTCCTGCCGAATTGGAAACACTTGCAGGAATATCTGCTTTTCTAATTTCAGCAACCATCGCTTTGATTGGTAAAGATGAAAAATAAGCATTTTCTCCATCTTCAAAGATTGGTCCACTTAATGGTTGATTTCCTTCATTATCAGGAATTCGTGCATCATTAATATTGATAGCAACTCTTTCAGGTGTTATGTCAAATCTTCCACCTGCTTGTCCAATACATAAAACGACATCAGGATGTTCTTTTTCAATCGCATTTGTAACTGTATCAATTGATTTATAGAAAACAGTTGGTACTTCTAATTTAACGATTTCAAGATCACCAATTTTGTCTTGAACACGTTTGACAGCTTCTAAAGCTGGATTGATTTTTTCTCCTCCAAAAGGATCAAATGCTGTTAATAATAATTTCATTTCATTTCCTCCTAGAAAGCTAATACATACATTAAAATAATATGTATTGCTAACATAATTAACGCAACTGGTAATTGTGAAATTATTATAGCATATTTACTCTTGGTTTCCAATAAAGCCGCAGGCATAATATTGAAGTTTGCTGCCATTGGTGTCATTAAAGTACCACAATATCCTGCAGTTAAACCTAAAGCACCAACAACAACCGGATTAGCACCTTGAGCAATTAAGAATGGATAACCAATACCCACAGTAATTACAGCAAAGGCAGCAAAACCATTCCCCATAATCATTGTAAATAAAGCCATCCCAATACAATAAACAGCAACGGCAATAAAATGATTTCCTTCAGGAATAATTGCTCCAACACCTGCAGCAATAACAGCACCTACTCCTGCAGCTGTAAATAATGAACCTAATGCAGCTAAAACTTGAGGTAAAATACCTGTAGTTCCTACATTATCAGTTAAACGAATACCATCTTTAAATGGTAAAGAAAATTTAGGTTTGAAAATAAAGTAAGCAACAATTAAACCAATAGCAGCACTAATACCAATGGCATTGTTTGCTCCTAAATCTGTAAAGAATGTAGCCACAACTACTGCTGATAAAGCTAAAACAACAGGTGGAATAAATGATTTATATCCATATTTATCTGCGTTTTCTCTTGTTTCTTTAGCAGTAGGAATATGCATTGCTGCTGGTTGTACTAAACCAGTAGCAGTTAAGATAGCTAAAACAATAATACATGCTCCTGTAATCCATGTAGGAATATAAGGCCCAGCAATGAAAGTAATAGCTAAAATAAACCAAAAGATTGCTGTTGTTGTTCGTTTTTCAACTTCTTTATTTTTTAAAGCATTGACTCCAGTAAAAGCAAAAATAAGTCCAATAATACAATAGAAAACTTCTGCTAAAATTGTACTTGTATTCCAATCTATTTCTAACATACTATTTTTCTCCTCCTTGCTTTTTACCAAAACGTTTTTTTAATTTACGATCATACCATAAAGCATAACCAATCCCCACGATAACTGAAATAACAGCAATTGGAATTGAATTTAAAGCAATTTGATTAGCAGTTACTTCTTGAGCAATATTGTTTGATTTGAAGATTTCATTTAAAGTTGAAACAATTAATAAAGTTCCTGATGACCCCATAAAACAGTTTTGAGCAAAGAAGTTCCCATAGTTTTCTGTTCCAGCAGCCATTCCTTTAATTTCGTCTTCAGTTTTTTCATCAACTTCTCCATATTTAGCAATTGCACATGCTTGTGCCATTGGATTAATTAAAGGACGAATGAATTGTGGATGTCCTCCAATACGTAATGAAAATGCAGAAGCAATAGTACGAATAACTTGCCAAATAGATAATAATCTACCTGTAGTCGCACTTTTAATGCCACTGATAAAATCAACGGCCTTATCACGTAGACCCATACGTTCACATAATCCAATAACTGGCAATGTTAAAATAAATAACGTTGCTGTTCTATTTGTTAAAAAGGCAGATCCAAGTGTTGATAAAATATCCATAATAGACATTCCACCAACTAAACCTGTAACAATACCAGCAACAACTACGGTAGCTAATGTATCAAATTTTAAAGCAAAACCAATGATAACAATAACTATCCCGATTAATTTGATAGCGTCTCCCATTATATTTTTCCTCCTTAGTGACTTGCAAATTATATACTGAATTATATTTTTTTGCAAATAATCACAAAATAAGAAAAAAATGACATATTCTGCCATTTTCAACTCTTATTTAATTGGATATTTCTTTTCATTCATTGCCATTTTCATATCAACAATTTCATCAACATCTAAATTAAGTTTGTCTAATAAATCCTGACTATAAATAATTACATCTGCTAATTCTTCTTTAACATGTTGTAAATCAAAATTTTCGATTCGATACTATTGATACTTATCAGGGAAAGCTTATTCCAAATGACAATTTATTAGATAAAAATTTAAAATATAAACAACCTTCTTTTTCTTCAAAAGAAATAACAGGGAAATTTTGGGAAAACAATGTTTTAGTATCATCAGAAATACATAAAATTTTAAAACCGAATACACAATATACAATTTCTTATAATTATGAAATAACAGATTTATCTGATAAAGCATTTCCAGACTTTAACATAAGAATTGGATTTGTTTTATGGGAAAAAGATGATATTCAAAATCGAAATAGGTATTTATTTGCAACAAATTTTAAAACTAAAAATGTAAAAAAATTATTATTTACAGATAAAAAAATTTAAACATCCGTTATTATTCCAACAATGAAACTGTAAACGCAGTGAACGGCATTGATCTGGAATTAAAGGACGGCGAAACGCTGGGACTGGTGGGTGAAACCGGCGCCGGAAAAACCACCACCCTGCGCCTGCTCGCCCACATCGAAGACCCCGACACCGGCGTCGTCGAATACGGCCACGGCTGCAAGATCGGCTACTTCGCCCAGGAGCACGACACCCTCGATCTCAACGCTACCGTGCTTGAGAACCTCACCCACGTCGCCCCCGAGCTCAACGACACTCAGGCTCGTTCCATCCTCGGCTCCTTCCTCTTCTCCGGCGACGACGCCTTCAAACCCGCCCGGGTCCTCTCCGGCGGCGAAAAGACCCGTCTCGCCCTCGCCACGCTCGTCACCTCCCGCGCCAACGTCCTCCTCCTCGACGAGCCCACCAACAACCTCGACCCCGCCTCCCGCGACGAAATCCTCAAGGCCATCGCCAAATACGAAGGCGCCATCGTTCTCGTCACCCACGACGAGGGCGCAGTCCAGGCCCTGAACCCCGAACGTGTCCTGCTGATGCCCGACGGGGACGAGGATCTGTGGAACGATTCATATCTCGACCTCGTTGCCGAGGAGTGATGGAGTGTCGGCTGCGTTGTTCCTCATTCGCGGTACCCTCGTACCGCTTCCTTCGGTACGCCTTGCCGACACACGCATCACTTCACGGCAATCCACTGAACGAACACCACACATATCGGGCCTGTCCGTACCCTTTTGCGTGCTTAAGTGCGCGCCGGAACGACGACCGTGCGCACTTAAGCACGCAAACCACCGGTTTTGCGTTCCTATGTTCGCGCACTCGTCGTTCCGGCGCGCACTTAAGCACGCAAACGCGACTTGACCCATGACCTTGCCAACGTTCCGGCGAATATCAACGGCAAAAAACGAATGATGCCCGGTGGCTCCTGAATCTCAGGAGCCACCGGGCATCATTCGTAAGACGGCCAGATCAAATCACGCCGATCGGCCGATCGCACGGGCCGATGTCACTCGGCGTCGCGGTAACCGCTCGGGTTCTTGGTCTGCCAATTCATCGACGACGCAGCCATGTCGTCGATGCCGAGCTCGGCCTTCCAGCCGAGTTCACGCTCGGCCTTGGAGGAGTCGGCGTAGCAGGCGGCGATGTCACCGGGGCGACGCGGCTTGATCGCGTACGGAATCGGATGACCGGCGGCCTTCTCGTAAGCCTTGATAACCTCAAGCACGGAGTAGCCGTGGCCAGTACCCAGGTTGTAGACGAACACGCCTTCCTTGTCGATGTGGTCAATGACGGCCACGTGGCCCTTGGCCAGGTCGACCACGTGGATGTAGTCACGCACACCAGTGCCGTCGGGCGTGTCGTAGTCGTCGCCGTAGACCTGGACTTCCTTGAGCTCGCCGACCGCGACCTTGGCCACGTACGGGGTGAGGTTCGCCGGAATACCCTTCGGGTCTTCGCCCAGCAGGCCGGACTCGTGCGCGCCGACCGGGTTGAAGTAGCGCAGCAGCACGATGGTCCAGGACGGATCGGCCACATGCACGTCGCGCAGAATCTGCTCTTGGAACAGCTTGGAGGTGCCGTACGGGTTGGTGGTGCCGCCGGTCGGCGTCTCCTCGGTAATCGGCAATTCCTTCGGCGTGCCGTACACGGTGGCGGAGGAGGAGAAGATGATCTTCTTGACGTTGTGCTTCTTCATCACCTTGAGCAGCACAAGCGTGGAGTACAGGTTGTTGTCGTAGTATTCGATCGGCTTGGCGACCGACTCGCCAACGGACTTGAGCGAGGCGAAATGAATCACCCAGTCGATGTCGTTCTCGGTGAAGATGCGGTCCATCAGCGCCTCATCGCGGACATCGCCCTCGTAGCGCTTGACGGTCTTGCCGGTGATCTCCTCGACGCGATCGAGCGCCTTGGGCGACGAGTTGCTGTAGTTGTCCACGCAGACAACGTCGTACCCCTTGTTCAGCAGCTCGACATCGGTGTGCGTACCGATGTAGCCCGCGCCGCCCGTTACCAGAATGGTAGTCATGTGTTCCTCCTTGAAAAACAGCTGTGGATGACTCCAACAGTCATTCTAATGCTGAGTATGGAATCCGAGGCCTTCCATGAAGTCCCGGGTGAGTTCCTTGTGCTTGAACACGGCCGTGTTGCCCAGGATGCGCTCGCATACGCTGCCGAGTTCGTCCTGCACCGCGGCGTGGATGGCGTCGCGGTCGCGCTCGCCGTTCAGTGTCGCGGTGAGTTCGTCCCATTCGAGCGTGAACTCGCCGACCTCTTCCGGCAGCGGCTTGCCCTCGGCGAGGGCGTCCTCGATCAGGCCAAGCTGGTTGATGAGACGGCCGGGCAGGATGAACAGCCCCTGCGCCTCGATCAGGCCGATGGGCTCCTGCTTGACCGGCCAGAACTCGGGATGCGCGTGGAAGATGCCTTCCGGCAGTTCCTCGCTGACCGAGTTGTTGCGGAAGATCAGGCTCATTTCGTAGCCGCGCTCGGTGATGATCGCGCTGGGCGACACCGCGGAGCGCTTGCCGTCCTCGCCTTCGCAGATGATGTCCAGCTCGGGGTTGGAGTAGTTGATCCAGCCTTCGCGGATCTTGTCGCACACCTCGATGATCGTGTCGCGCGATTTGGCGACCACGCGCACGGCGGTGCCGGGCCAGTCGAGGATCTCGATGGTCGCGTCCGGGTATTCCGGCAGCGTCATCGTCGCCCAGGCGGCCGCCTTGTGCATCGGCAGCAGTTCGCCGCCGCCCTGGTAATGGTCGTGGGCGAGCACGGAGCCGCCGATGCGCGGCAGCGCGGCGTTGCACCCGAGGAAGTATCCGGGGAACCGGTCGACGAAGTCAAGCAGGTGCCCGAACGTGGAGCGGCTCACGTGCATGGGCGTGTGCTCGTCGTTCACGCAGATGCCGTGCTGGTAGAAGTACCCGTACGGGGAGAACTGCCAGAACCACGGTTCGTCGCCGAGCGTGGCGGGGATGGTGCGCAGCGTGCGCTTGTTGCGCCCCGCGAAGCCCTCGTTCTCATGGCAGATCGTGCATGCGGGGTATCCGCCGGCTACCGAGTTGCCCGCGGCGGCCTTCTTCATGTTCTTGAATTCGGGCTTGGCGAGGTTGATGGTGATGACCAGGCCGTGGGAATCGAAGCGCGGGTTCTTGTCGAGCACGCCCTTCTTGACGTAGTTGTTGGCGACGCAGTAGTCGTAGAACCAGCGCATGGCCTCCATGCCGCCATGTTCGCGTTCCACTGCCTCGAACCGGTCCTGCACGGCGGACGGCGTGCCGGAGAGCATGCCCATCACGATGTCCGCGTACACGGGTCCTTCGTCGGCGTCGAACAGCCCCGCCGCGACGGCCGCGGCGCGGAACCGCGTCAGCAGGTCGTCTGGCAGCGTGT
>ENA-OQHL01001807-OQHL01001807.1-human-gut-metagenome-genome-assembly--contig:-NODE-1807-length-10049-cov-4.879561_pt1 | contig 10049 bp, 12 predicted proteins | sample MGYA00242565_ERZ504723 | MGnify/ENA primary metagenome ERZ504723 (study PRJEB26092, sample SAMD00036211) | human gut metagenome | host: Homo sapiens | study: EMG produced TPA metagenomics assembly of...
CTATCAGTCTGTATTTTTTATATCTAAATTGTGTCATAATGCAGTTTCTTAATAATTAATTCCTTTACCATTCCGGATTCTGTGTCATATTTACATTCCGTTTGAGTTCGTATGTTGGAAAAGGCCAATACCTTCACATCCCATCCCGGACGCTTGGTCTCAGACAGTGGAACCTGCAGCGCAATTTTCTCCATTCGGTCAATATCTGTGCACAGATAATGGTCATCCAGGCTTCCTTTTTCCACATTTTTGCGGTCGTTCTCGTAAGCCTCACGCTTCTTATCATCATAGAGATATCCATACCAGTTGGCATCAAAATTCAAAAGCTTTCCACCTTTTTTCAGAACCCGAAGCCACTCTTTATAAGCCATTTCCGGATGGGGCAGATTCCAGGTCAAGTTTCTGGAAATGATCACGTCAAAGCTCTCATCTTCAAACTCCAATGCCTGGGCATCCATTCTTTTAAATTCAATATTCCGGCTCTTTTCTCCGATAAATTTCGCTGCATTTTCTGCAGCCTTTTCCAACATTCCCGGAGTGTAATCTATGGCTGTTACATGATATCCTGCTTCCGCAAGGATCATAGGGAAAAAAGCCTGGGCCAGTACCGATATCCAGAATTCTCAGGTGGTCCTTATATTTGTCTGTATGTTGTTTTTCAGAAAATTCTTCTTCGAAAACTTCTTTTTCCACAGAATTGTTTTCTGAATCCTCATTTTTCCCAGACCTTTTTCCAAAAAATCCGCGTTCCAGAGTCTCCAGCCATGCCTTTTTCTGCATTCCCTTCAATTCTTTTTCATTCACCTCAGAATACCCTTCCGTCCGGGTGCTCCAATAACTCTCTATTTCATCCAGTAATTTATCCAATTTCAAATCCTCCGCATTAAACTCCAATGTTAAAATATTATCAAAACCAGTTTTCTTCCGCAAGCCCCCCGGGGGGATGGAACTCTATATAAAAAAAGCAGACAAATCTGTATCTCTACAAACTCGCCTGCTCTCTTTTCTTTTTTCCTAAAAGGGAATTTCAACTATTACAAGTGCTTCTCCAACAATAAATACCAGCTGCACATCCGGTATCCCGTTAAATTCTGTAGGCACAATCCCGATTTCCTTATATCCAAGCTTCTTATACAGCCCTCTTGCAGCGACATTTCTTGCATTAGTATCCATCCGAAGTTCCGGACAGCCGTGGCTTAAAACGTAATCCTCATAGAACTTTACCAACTTCTTTCCATAGCCTTTTCCAGAAGCGGAGGGGGAAACTACCAGAGTGTGAAGACGCAAACCTCCTCATCCCTGGCTGCGAATTCCCAATCGCCTTCTGCATAAGAATCCACCTGCGCTTTATTGATTCTGGCCGCTCCCAGGAGCTTACCTGCATCCTCCAGAACAAACAAGTCATTGGCATCTAATGCGGCCTGTGCCGTAGCTCTTGTAGGATACACGCCACGGATCCAACCAATGGTCTGCTGACCTGTTTCTTCTGCCGTATGAATGTCATTGTAAAGCTGTTCCACTGACGCAAGGTCAGCCTGCGTTCCCTTTCGAATTATCATTTTCTGTCACTCTCCTTATGCAAAATATAATGTTTTTCTTCGTCTCGTAAAAAACCCTATCTGCTTCTTTTTAATACTGTTCATAGCTGTCAGGCTCCTGGATATATCTGGGATTTCATGATCATACTGGCTGTATTTTCAGCCGCAATTTCATCAATTCTCACAAGCTCTTCCTCCGTAAATGGTGCACAGTGGATTGCTTTTATGTTATCAAGGATCTGCTGTGGTCGTGATGCTCCAATGAGTACACTGGTCACCTCCTGCTGTGCAAGCAGCCAGCCAAGAGCCATCTCCGAAAGCTTCTCGCCACGCCCTGCAGCCATATCATTCAGCTCCCGGATCTGTAGCAAACGCTCTGGAGTCAGATTGCTTTCCTTCAAAAATCTGCCATCGGTACGAATTCTGCTGTCCTCCGGAATGCCATTAAGATAGCGGTCTGTAAGCTGCCCCTGTGCAAGAGGACTGAAAGTGATCAGACCTTTTTTCAGAATTCCTGTGGTCTTTTTTAGTCCATTTTTCTCCACAGTTCTGTCAAAAATAGAATAACGATTCTGATTAATTACAAAAGGACAATGCATTTCCTGCAAAATCGACGCTGCCTGTGAAAGTGTTTTTCCATCGTAATTGGAAAGTCCCACATACAGGGCTTTTCCGCTCTGCACTGCACTGGCCAGCGCTCCCATGGTCTCTTCCAGAGGGGTCTCCGGGTCCATTCTATGATGGTAAAGAATATCTACATATTCCAGTCCCATACGCTTCAGGCTCTGGTCAAGACTTGCCAGAAGATACTTGCGGCTGCCCCAGTTCCCATAAGGACCATCCCACATTTCATATCCTGCCTTGGTAGTAATGATCAGCTCGTCCCTGTATTTTCCCAGATCTTCTTTCAGAATCCTGCCGAAATTAATCTCTGCACTCCCCGGCTCCGGTCCATAATTATTGGCCAGATCAAACTGGGTAATTCCATTGTCAAAAGCAGTAAAGCACAGCTGTCTCATATTCTCAAAATTCGCTGTATCTCCGAAATTATGCCACAATCCCAGTGACACCTTCGGCAGCATAAGTCCGCTGTCACCACAACGGTTGTATTCCATTATGGTGTAACGTTCCTTTGAAGCAATGTACATAATAAAAACCTCCCTGAAAACGATAATTAGTTTTAGTATACTACCCGGAAAATAATTTGTCATTGGAAAATATGACTGTTTATGGTATTACTGTTCGGAACGTGTTACTGTTCACTGGTAATATTCCGCGAGGTGTTTTTGAGAACAAAGTTCACAGAAAACCCGAGAATTAAGTTTGCGCAGCAAACGCTACTTCTTGTGCTGTCACAAGAAGGTTCGTCTTTCTGTGCATCGCGAAGCGCGTTACTGGTCACGGAGTGAACAGTAACCGGAACGTTACCAATAAGCAATAACAAACAACTGGTAGATTGTTGACTACAAACCGCAACACAGAATTGAACAGCAGGGATTATTTCAAAAAAATAATTGCCCCAAACGGTAAACTATGGTATTCTATAGGTATTATACTTGTACTGCTACACAAGCAAGAAATTGAGGTGATTTATCGTGAAATCTAATGAATCTGCTGAGAACTATCTGGAGACCATTCTTATTCTCAGCAAAAAGAAACCTGTTGTGCGTTCCGTTGATATTGCTGATGAACTTGGATTTAAGAAGTCAAGCGTCAGTGTTGCTATGAAGAACCTTCGTGAAAAGAACCATATCACTGTCACTCCAGAAGGATATATTTATCTTACCGAATCCGGACAGAAGATTGCAGATATGATTTATGAGCGACATGAATTTTTATCCTCCTGGCTGATCAGTCTGGGTGTTGATCCGGAAACTGCAACCTCCGATGCATGCCGTATCGAGCATGTCATCAGTCCAGAGAGCTTTACCGCTATCAAGGAGCATCTCTCTCCTGGTAAATAAATTATACGCATTGCGTTTTTGCATTGCATTTTCCTACAATTACAGAAGCTCATTGACTGCTGTACGCAGCAATCATAAAGACCTGTACTCCAGATAAAACCAATGACAAGGTTCCATCATTGTATAATTTTATCCGGATACAGGTCTTTTTATTTATATACTTTTCCTTATTTCACCAGATAATATCTGGCAGAAAATGGTCCCATTTTAAATACTGCTTTTCCGCCTGTAATTACCTTTTCTTTTTTCGTGTAGCGCTTTTTACCGCCATATTTCACCATATCACTTGCAAGGAGAAGCTCATATCCGGCATAATCTTTTTCCAAAGTGTATTCCTGGATTTCGTCGGAGAAATTGAACACAGCCAAAATTTTCTGGTCACCACTGATTCTTTCAAACAGATACATGCACTTCTGCTCCTGATGGCAATCCACCCATGAGAAACCATCCTGGCTGAAATCTCTCTGGGAAAAAGCACTGTTCTTCAGATAGCATTGGTTCAGATCTGCCATGAATTTATGAAATGCTTCATGAACAGGGAATTTCAGCAGAATCCAGTCCAACTCATCCTTTTCGCACCATTCTTTCAGCTGTGCCAGCTCATTTCCCATGAAATTCAGCTTTGCACCCGGGTGCGCATACATATACATATAGAAAGCTCTTGCCTGTGGAAATTTCCCATCATAACCACCGTTCATCTTCTGGGCGATGGTTGCCTTTCCGTGGACAACCTCGTCATGGGACAATGGCAGGATATAGCGCTCATTGTAAAAATACATCATAGAGAATGTCAGCTTGTGATATTTTTCCTGTCTCTCTTTTGCATCCGCCTGAAAATAAGACAGAGTATCATGCATCCATCCAAGATCCCATTTGTAATCAAATCCTAACCCGCCTTTCCATACAGGTTCTGTCACACCTGGATAAGCAGTGGAATCTTCTGCGATCAGCATGGCGGTTGGATGACGTTGTTTCAAACCTAAATTGAATGCTTTTAAGAAGTCGATCGCTGTATCGTTGACTCCTCTACTTTCATCTCCCTGCCAGTAGATCAGGCGGCTCACTGCATCCATACGGATTCCATCAAAATGATACTCTTCCAGCCAATAGTTGGCCGCTGATTGCAAGAAGCACTGAACTTCTCTTCTGGAATGAATAAAGTTGCAACTTCCCCATTCACTCTCTCCAGTATCTTTATTATCGTATTCATATAATGGAGTTCCATCATATAATTTCAGTCCATATCCATCTACTGCAAAATGAACTGGCACAAAATCCATAATGACTCCAATCCCCGCCTGATGCATCATATCAACAAATTTCATTAATTTATCTGGAGTTCCATAACGTTTCGTTGGTGCAAAAAATCCAGTGTTTTGGTATCCCCATGATCCATCAAATGGATGTTCTGACAGTGGCATTAATTCTACATGGGTATAATTATTTTGTTTTAGATATGGAACGAGCATCTTGGCAATCTCATCATACTGATACCAGCCATTCTCATCTTTCTTATTCATTCTCCATGAACCCATATGCATCTCATAGATATTGATGGCATCTTCCATTCCGGCACTTCTCATCTGCATCCATGATCTGTCATTGAATCTGTATGTTGTGATATCTCTGATAATAGAACATGCCCCCGGTCTTAGTTCCATCTCAAATCCATAGGGATCACAATGTTCCTGCCGGTTTCCATCTGGTCCGTAGATGCAGTATTTGTACATCTGACCCTCTTTAGCTTTGTCGGAGTAGAATAAAAAGAAACCACTTTGTGCGTCTTGTTCCATAAATTCTTCATTCCAGTTATTAAACTCCCCAATGATCGATATCCTGGAGGCTCTTGGTGCATAGGTTACAAAACGAATCTTATCACCGTCTTTATGTGCACCCATATAACGATATGCATCAAATAATTTTCCATCATAAAAATCTTGCCGGTTCATGTTTGTGCCTCCTTTTATCATACAACTGTTGTTTTTCATTCATATGTATATTATAATAAATGTATGTGTATACAACAACCACCAAAATAGTGTTTTTGGTGGTTATCGAACATTTTTCATTGTTTTGTAGATTATCTTTTTTATATGATTTTAAAGGAGTTTTTGATATGGTAGAGAAGAAAACTGATCGTCGTATTTTGAAAACAAAACGTGCGCTCAGAGAGAGCCTGCTTTATTTATTAAAAGAACAGCCAATACAAAAAATATCCGTTTCCCGCCTATGTGAGAAATCGGATATTAACCGCAGTACATTTTATACGTATTATTCCAGTCCGATGGATCTTCTGGAGTCGATTGAAGATGAGATTTTAAATACTCTAGAAGAAGATATGATCCAGTTTGAGAAGGAAAATTCAATTTCACAGTTGATGAATTCTATTATCTTTTATATCAGTGAGCATAAGCAGTTGGTAAGATTGTTGTTCTCAGACCATGGTGATCCAGGATTTCAGAATAAACTTCTGCTTGCCACCCAACACTGGACCATGCCAATGTGGCAGAGCCGCCGGCCTGATTACGATGCGGAGGCTTTGTCTTCTTTGCATATTTATATTGTGAGCGGATGCATGGCTGTGATCCGACAGTGGATCACGGGTGGTTTTAAGGAGTCTGAGGAGGAAATTTCATCAATGTTGGAGAAGTTGTCCGCTTCTACTTCGGCTGGATTTTTGCAAGGGAAATAAATAAAATGTATTTTCATAATACATGCTGCTATTATAATCATCGATTTTTTCACTTAAAAATGAATTATAAACTTTGATCAATGCATCAATTACTGATCAATTACAAATTCATCTAATACTTCCTGCAGTCTTTCAAAGAACATACTAGCATGATATCCATCTGCGGATGCATGAGATATCGTCAAAGCAGCAGACAGCCTTCTTCTGCCCTCTTCTTCCACATATTTTCCAAATGTAATGATCGGAAATAGATTTGGTCTTCCGGTTGGCACCCATGTGCTGTAGCCTGTGAAATCCATCCATGGCACACAGGAGATACAAAAGAAGTTTGGCGGCTGCCCTTCTTTTCCTTTGGGTCCTTTGACATCTTTGTATGTTTCCATATCATTTATAATGTTTTGATAGCATGTCTGAAAATCATCATCATAATAAGACCAGATGTCTGAAAATGTATGATCATCTTTGTGAAAGATCGTAAAGTTTGGATGCATCACATCAAAATAACCAGGTCTTCCTTCCTGATCGACTCCCATTTTAAATTCTCTTTTCTCATTGACAACTTTTCCTGTGCAGTAAATAAATGCCGGATAAAACTTTAATCCACATTTTTTGACCTGCTGATACAGATTTTCCACATCTAGACGTACTGTAACAGTATAACCGCATGGTATCATCTGCATATAATATTCAAAATGTTTCTGTCGTTCCCATTTTTCTGGGTCTAGTAAATAAAACATGTCAGACACCTCCTTTTTTAGCTTTCGATATCAGATCATTTCATATCCACCTAAAACTACCGGCATTTTCAATACTTCCAATACTCTCTCAAGCAATACTCCTTCTCTGTTTGGATAATCAAATCCATAACTTGCCTTGATCGCCTGTGTGATAAACTGCACACCCTTATCCAGTGCGATTGGCAGACTGTCTCCGTCTAACAGGCTTCCTATCATAACAGAAGTATAAGCATCTCCTGTTCCCGGATAAAATGTTGGGATATAACGGCATTTTATCTTCCAATATGTATTACAAGTTCTATCGTAAGCGATCACATTAGAATCTTTATCTTTCTCTTTATCTGGAACACTTGTCACAACAATGATATCTGGTCCCATATCAGACAAACGTTTTACCCATTCTTTGATCTCTTCATCGGTTGTTGTCTGTTTGTATTCTTCCCCTAATAAAAGACTTACTTCTGTAAAATTGGGTGTAATAATGTCAGCTTTTGTTACCAGACGTTTCATTCCTTCAACTAATCCTTGATCCATCGTTGAATACAAGTTTCCATTATCTCCAAGGACTGGATCGATCACAACCATATTATCCTCTGTTCCAAAATCATCAATAAATCCGGAAACGATCTCAATCTGACGTTCAGATCCTAAAAATCCAGAATAAATACAGTCAAAATCGATATTTAGCTCTTTCCAATGATCGATATAGTCTTGCATATGATCTGTAAAGTCTACAAAACTAAAGGTATCAAATCCCCCAGTATGATTGGAAAGGATCGCTGTCGGCAATGGACAGACCTGCACTCCCATGGATGAAAGGATGGGAATGATCGCTGTCAACGAAGCTCTTCCAAAACCAGACAGATCATGAATTGCTGCCACTCTTTTTACACTATGCTTCATTTTGTTTCTCCTTTTTATAATCCGATCATTGTACTATTTTAAACGGAACGTCAGGATTCCTTTGTAATCGATCACATGGATCGCTTCATCTTTTTTCATCTGTTCCATCATCGCTTCTGGATCTTTCACATCTCTGCTTTCTAAGAATCCTCGTACTTCAAACTGATTCATAGGATGTCTTCCGATAATGGATTTAACCGCTTCATAGTCATCTTCAATCTCACTGAAAAATGCACCAGAACTCATCATCTCAATCGAAATACCACCAAGTGTCTCAACCGCATATCGCATGCGTTCTTCAGATACGATATTCACATCTGCTTCTGCTGGCGGACGAACTGGTGTATTTAAGTATAGTCTGTCATATTTTAATTCTTTTAATAATTCTTGAAATTTAAGAATAGACTGCTCATCATCGTTGATCCCATCAACTAGCATGATCTCCAACCAAAGTTCTCCTTCATACATGTGAGTGAACTTTTTGAGACCTTCAAATTCTTCTTCAAATTTGATCGTTCCATAAGGTCGGTCGATCTTCTTGGAAATTTCCTGGTTATAAGCATCCAGAGATGGCAATACCATATCAGCATGGCATAATTCTTCTCTGACTTGTGGATCAGAAAGCAACGCACCATTTGTGATCACTGCGACTGGCTTGTCTGTTAATGCTTTCAGAGCAACTACTAATTCACCAAGATTTGCTGCTAAAGTAGGTTCTCCTTCTCCAACGACCGTTACGATATCAAATTTATCAGAGTCTTTGAGATACTGTTTAAATTCCGCTATGATATCTTCTGTTTTATAAAATTCCTGACGTTTATTTGTCATTTTATCGGTTCTTCCTAATTGACAGTAGATGCAGGAATAGTTACATGTCTTCTTAGGCAGTGGACTGATACCTAAGGATCTTCCTAGTCTTCTGGATGGGATCGGACCAAATACATATTTAAAATCGTTCATATTGATATTTCCTTTTCCTATTATTTTTATATAATTCTTATTATACGGCACGTATACAAAATTTGTCTATATGAATTGTTCTTTGAAAACTCCTGAAATTTAATTTCTATGGGTTTTCTTTCTATAACTCTTGCGTTACAATAGTATAAAATAAACAGGAGGATATTAAGTAATTCAATGAAAAAAGATAAAAACATTCTGGTTGTTATGCCAGTAAAAGACGAACATAAAAAAACATTAGAACAACATTCTCAAGGCAATAAATTTATATACAGTTCATACGATAATGTAACTCAGGAAATGGTACAGGAAGCAAATGTGATCATTGGAAATGTAGATCCATTTTACTTACAGGAAGCAAAAAACTTAGAATGGCTGCAGCTTAATTCAGCAGGGGCTGATCCTTATGTGAAGAAAGGCGTGCTTCCTGAAGATGTAATATTGACGAATGCTACAGGAGCCTATGGACCAAGCGTTGCAGAACATATGCTGGCAGTCTTATTTTCCCTGCAAAAGAAATTACATCTATACAGAGATAACCAAAATCAATGTGAATGGCAAGATGAAGGAGGTGTCATGTCCTTATGCGGAGGAACACTTCTGATCGTGGGACTCGGTGACATCGGATTATACTTTGCAAGATTAATGAAAAATTTTGACTACCATATCATCGGAATCAAACGAAGACCAGGGCAAGTACCACAAGATATCGATGAACTCCATACCATGGATGATCTGGATAAATTGCTGCCCAAAGCAGATGTTGTATTATCTGTACTTCCAGATTCTAAAGCAACACGAAATATCTTCAATAAAGATCGTTTTGAAAAAATGAAGAACACCTCAATCTTGCTAAATGCAGGAAGAGGTAGTGCAGTTAATACAGAAGATCTTTGCGAAGCATTGATCCAAGGACAGATTTATGGAGCAGGACTGGATGTTACAGACCCAGAACCGCTGCAGACGCAACATAAATTATGGAACGTAGAAAATGTGATCATAACTCCACACGTAGCCGGAGATTTTCATCATCCTGCAACTTTATATCGAATCGTAGATATTATAGCTGGAAACCTGCAAAGGTATCTGGAAGGAGAACAATTGATGAATATTGTTGATACTACGACTGGCTGTAAATTGTGATTTGTGATTTGAAGACGGAAATTATTGGTGGAATATTATAAAAAGAGATCATGTGTCTGCAACCCACTCGCGTTCGGACTCCCACGTAGCTGTACTAAGCTCCTGAATGGTC
>ENA-OQHL01001808-OQHL01001808.1-human-gut-metagenome-genome-assembly--contig:-NODE-1808-length-10049-cov-2.593126_pt1 | contig 10049 bp, 13 predicted proteins | sample MGYA00242565_ERZ504723 | MGnify/ENA primary metagenome ERZ504723 (study PRJEB26092, sample SAMD00036211) | human gut metagenome | host: Homo sapiens | study: EMG produced TPA metagenomics assembly of...
ATGCCGGGGGCGCATGGACAGACCGGGCGGAGAGCCATGCGCACCCGGCATCGGGGCCTAGTTCGTCATTCTTCTTGCAGCTTCGCCTCCCCACCCCCGTCGTCGAACTGCATGACCTTCACGGGAGCCGACTCCCGCAGAACCATCCCGTCGCGGGTTATCGCGATGGACGGGGAACCTCATCATCCGCTGCGTCGGGCGCAGCTCCTTCGGCCCGCGTTCCAGCCTGTCGGGCACGCGGACGCTCCACGCGCCGTCGCCTGTTTTCACAGCCTTGACCCGCGCGAGCACCACCACGCTGCCGTCGTCAAACGTCTTGGTGATGCGGGCGCGCCGCCTCCAGACCACCGCTACGGCGATGAGCACGGCACCTGTCGCCCCCGCTCCGACGACGTAGGGGATCACATCGAACGGCTGCTCCGGCTCCGGCTCAGGTGCGGGTGCAGGCTCGGGAACCTCGTGGTAGTAGGTAACGTCCAGCGCCATGCGCCTGTCCTTCTCCGTCGCGATCCCCTTGTAATGGCCTATGACGGTGTAGGCGATCGTCTCGAGGTAGTCCTCGGTGCCGCGGTAGTTGGCATGGGCCGTGTACGATACGGGGAGCCCTAGGTCGTCGGTGGCCGTGACCTCGAACTCGACGTCAGAGAGGGCCAGGGTCTTGGTCGTCGTCGTATCGGGGCCATCGCCGCTTGTCACGGTGAAGTCCGCGTACGCGGGTATCGTCGCATCGACGTCGTTGGTGGGCAGCCCGGGATAGTCCACCGGCCGGTCAACCTGACGGGTGCGGAGCTGGTAGACGGGGATCTGCTCGACGCTGTCAAGCGGCAGATCCCCTTCGTAGAGTGGATCGATCGTCGACGCGTCCATCGTGGCCGGCATGCTGGCGATGGCGTAGCTAACATCGAGCACGCCCGCTTCCACGGTCGTGTCATGCTCGAGTTCGGCGGTTTGCCGCTCGTACGATTCATCAACGTAGGGTTCGCCTTGCTTTTCGAGTTTGTAGGCATTGCCGCCGAACTCTATAGACGATGGCACGAGCCCTTCCGGCATGCCGGACGCTTCCATGTAAGTGAACGTTTTGACGATCCTGTCCCCGTCGCCCGCGGCAAGGGCCGCGGCCGGCGGCGACGCCAGCGATGCCGCGAGCAGGATCGAGGCCAGCGCGGCAGCCGTTTTCAGCAGTTGGTTGGAGACGGGTTTTTCCTGGGTCGCCATCGTTCACCCTTTCTATGCGCTTTTCACTAATCCATGATACCCCCCCCCAGGGCTGTTTTTCAAGGCCTAACCTGCGAAATATTATTTGCAGCATCATTTACATGTTTAGCATTTCGGTATAGAAGTCTCATATTTAATTATGAGATTTAAGTATTCGTATATTCTAGTATTCAAGTATTTGTATTTTCTCATTTTCAATTTTTCAAGTACTCGTGTTCTACATTATTCAAGTATTCGTGATCTTCACTAACGTTGCCAGTGGGATGTTTCCTCAATTACACGAGTATTCAAGAACTCTATACCTCGCTTTAACAAGTTTTCTATTACTTGAATTTTCTAGTTCTTACAATTTCATATTTTATTGTTTTTTTAGTTCTTGTGTTTTCAAGTTTTCATATTTTCATGTTCTTGACTACTCTTTTTCTTGATGTATACTTTACTCGTGTTCTCTAGTATTCAAGTTTTTGAGTTCTCTATCAATCAAGGAGGCAGGGAATGGCAAAGGCCAAGGCGCCGACGTCCCAGAAGAACCCCGCATGGGTCGTCACGGTGGGAGCCATGAAGGGCGGGGCTGGAAAGACCATGGTCGTCGACAACATCGCCGGCTGCCTCGCAGAGCGCTATAAGGTGCTTGTCGTGGACGCCGATCCCCAGGCTAACGCCTCCAAGGGGTTGGGGATCGACATTGCCGACCCGGACATGACCACCCTTGCCGACGTCCTCACGAACCAGGGCACGCCGCCGGAGGACGCGGTGATCCGCGCCCCGTTGCGCGACCTGCCGAACCTGGACGTGATGCCGTCCTCGATCCTGCTGTTCAAAACGGAATTCGAACTCGCGGCAAAAGGCGAGCGGATCAGGCTGCTCGGCTACTACCTGCAGGACAACAGCGAGTTCTTCGGCCGGTACGACTACATCATCATCGACACCAACCCTGGGCTCGGCCTCGTTAACCAAAACGCCTTCTTCGCCGCGGACTCGATAGTGCTCGTGACCGACGTGTCGGACAACGGGCTCACCGGCGTCGAGATGTTCCAATACTTGTGGGGCGAGGAATTGTGCACCGAGCTCCGCATCCCCGACGTCACCAAGGGACTTGTGGTCTGCAACTACGACAAGCGCATCAAGCTGGCACCCGAGATGCTCGACTACATCCGCTCGCGCGAAGACATGGGCGGTCTGCTCGTTGATACCGTCATCCCGTACCGCGTAGCCTACAAGGACACCGAAGTCGAGTCGAAGCCAATCAACCTGGAACATCCCAAATCCAACGAACATACGATACTGGAAGCGGTCGTGAAGGATCTTAGAAAGAAAGGAGCCATCTGATGGCAACCTCGAACCGATTCGCCGCAGCAAGGGAAGCCGCTGCGAAGGAGGCATCCCAGCCGGCACCGCCAGAACCCGAGGTCGTCACGCCGAGCCGGGCGGAAGCCCCCTCTCCCTCGAAGCCGCGCAAGGGTGGGGAAGAGGGGCAGAAGCCGTCAACGGGCAAGCGCCGGGCACCGGCCGCGCGCGCAACGCCGAAGAAGGCCGACGCCGGCGAGGTAAGCCAAGCCTCCTCGAGGGAGAGCGGCGAGCAATCGTATACGACGTACGGCTTCATGATCACCGAGGATCAGAACAAGGCCCTCAACCGGCTCAAGGGCATAGACGGGCTGAACCGCTCGCTGGTCATACGCGAGGCGCTCGATGCGTGGATAGCCGCCCATAAGGACGAGTACCCCGAGTCCCTCGGCCAGTACGGGAAGTGACGTCGTGAAGACATCCAGATACCGCGGCCACGTGCTCGCCACGATCACCGACCGCGACCTCTACTACGGCGGCATCGGCGAGAGCTACCAAGTAGGCCAGGTGCTCATATTCGCCGCCGGCACCAAGCCGAAACCGGGTAGCGAGATGGCATGCGCCGACAACATGGCCGCCGCCACGGAGTACCTCGACGGCGGGGGATCCCCGCCGCGATACCGGAACCCGCTCGGCTGCAGGAGGATCCTGCACCTGCGCCGCAAGCGCCCTCCGACGGCCGCCTGGAGGCTATCGTCGCCGAAGCGAGGATGGCTGCAGAGGCGCTCGAGAGGGACGCTGCGGCGCAAAGACGGCATACCGACGCCCTTTGAGGCGGAGCTCGCCGCGGCGGCCGCCGCGAGGGACGAGGCGGAAGCCGGCCGGCGGGAGGCGGACCGGCAGATCGAGCAGGCGGAGAAGCGAGCCGCAGAATCCGAGGCCGCCCTCAGAGCCGCTACGGAGGCGCTGGAGGCGGGCGGGGAGGATCGCGCCCGCCTCGAAGGCATCGTGGCAGTGACGGAACCGCCGGCCAGGGCCGGAGGCGGAGGCGCAGCGTGGAGGAGGCGGCGTCGGCGCGAGACGAGGCGCTCGCCCGGCTGGGCTCGCTCGAGCGCGACGCCGCCTCCTTCGCCGTCGCCAAGGGAGCCGCCGAGACGGAGGCGGAGGAGGCCAGGGCCGCCCTCGAGCGGAGCGAGGCGAGACGCGCAAAGGCGGAGCAAGACCTCGTGTCGGCAAGCTCCGAAAAGCGAGCAAGCAGCCCGAGCGCTCTCCATGCTCCAGGACAAGGTGTCCGCGCTTACCGACGAGCTCTACACCGCGCGCAGCAAGACGGAGGCAGCGGAGAGGAGGGTACGGCAACTCGACAACGGGATGTCCGAGCTGATCTCCAACATCTCCGACGAGCGGGATCTGTACGCCAACGTCCTGAAGGAACGGGAACGGCTCGCCGGCCTCCTGGACGACGCGGAATCGGAGCTCTCGCGCCGCTCTTCGCTCGCGGACAGGCTGTCGGAGGAGCTGCAGGCCGCCGAAAAGCGCGCGGCGCAAGCGGAGAACGCCGCCAAGGAGGCCGCCCTCGACTCGGAGTCCCTGGCGAAGGATCTTGAGCATGCCCGGGCGCGTTCGAGCGAGCTCGAGACAGCGCTCGCCGCCGCGAAGGCGAAGGCCGGTACGGCCGAGGACGCGGAAGAAAGGCTCCGCGCGGCTTTGGCGGAACTCGCCGACGTCAAGGCGAAGAGGCTCGAGGACGCCGCCGCGTGGCAGGCGGATCTGCAGCGCATCGACGCGCAGCTGAAGGCGTCGCGGGGGAACGTCGTGCAGACGGGATCGGGGGGAGGTGGTTGTCCGGCACGTCTACCCCGACGCGCCCAAGCCGACGATGGCAGCCAGGGCCCAAATCCGTAGCGTACACGGTAGGGCGGGGTGCCGTGGCGCTGGTCGTCGTGGCCGCCCTCAGCCTGCTGGCCAGCGCGATCCTCACCGCGGCGTCGAACGGGGCCTCGTTCGGGGAGGGTCTGCGCACGGTGCTCGGCACGGTGCTCGACGTCATCCCATAGCCGTCACGGCGGTTCAGCGGGGGCTACGCCCCCTGCGCCCCTGTTTCCAACAAGAAAGAGTGACGGTTAGAAGGACACTAACCGTCACTCTTTCTTGTTGCGTTATTATTCACGAATGGAAGGGGGTACTTCGGCATCTATGAGAACAGACCGGGCATCTCGTAAGACAGCCAAATCTGAAAGAAGAAGACCATGAGCATTAACCGAGTTATCATCAGCGGCAACCTTACGCGCGATCCCGAGCTTCGCTCCACCGCGAGCGGGCTTCCCGTGCTCGGCTTCGGCGTAGCGGTCAACGACCGTCGCAAGAACCAGCAGACGGGCGAGTGGGAGGATTATCCGAACTTCATCGACTGCACGATGTTCGGCGCGCGCGCCGAAAGTCTTTCGCGTTACCTCAGCAAGGGCACCAAAGTGTCCATCGAGGGCAAGCTCCGTTGGAGCCAGTGGGAGCGCGAGGGCCAGAAGCGCAGCAAGATCGAGGTGATCGTCGACGAGCTCGAGTTCATGTCCAGCCGTAATAAGACCGACGGCTACGACGCCAACGCGGAATTCGCAGCCATCCCGTCGTCCCTTTCGCCTGATTCTACAGCATCCGTCTACGACGAAGACATCCCGTTTTAATCATGGACGCTACAAATTGATCCCTAACATCCTGTTGCATGTTCAGAGCACTCGCCCAAGTGATGATGAAGACAATCGTCCGGCGTGGTGCTGGTGGATGCCCCTCCCTAAATACCACGTCGATGAACGGCTGCTGATAAATGAACTACTGGGCCGAGACACTAGCGGCGCATCCTTGGAGCAAGGGCGGCGGGTGGAAAAAGAGTAAATAGTATGATATTATTCATACCATGCAGAAAGGACGGCAATGAGCCACATCGACATACACCCGAGAATCGAGCAGCGTCATCCGGAGATAAAACCCCAAGACGTTTACGATGCCGTGCGAGGGATGGTGAGCTACACGCGCCGCGAGAGCGGCGAGTGGGTCGGTGTAGGGTTCGATACGCAAGGAAGATTCATCGAGCTCGTTTATGTCTACGATGAGGATATCGACAGCTTCCTTGTCTACCACGCGATGATCCCGCCGAGCGCCAAGACGCTCCGAGAGCTAAGGATGGAGAGGTGAAATCAATGAACGTAGATGAACTTGCGGCCAAGTATGGTTTGACCAACGAATGGATCGAAGAGAGCGCCGCCGCTTATGAGCGCGGAGACTACCCACACGAGGACGGACAGGTGTACAGCGGTTCCCACCTCGACGCAGTGGGCAAGAAGCGCGTCACCGTTGTCTACCCGTGCGAGAAGGTGCAGAGAGCGAACCGCATAGCGAAGAGCAGGGGCGTAAAGCCCTCCGAGATATACCGCGATGCGTTGGCTGAATACCTCGACAAGTACGAGACGGTCGCATCCCGATAAAACGTTGCGGTGTCTTGTTGGTTCTCATTGCTCCGGCGGGGGCAATGAGAACCTTTCTATATAGCCTTTCGCCCTCGCAAGCTTCCTGGATCGGCAAAGGCGGAATCGGAGGGCCTGCGATGGCCCTCCGTCGTTTAGACGCCCATTTTTGGGGCGGCCATCCTCTCCTTCAATGCGGGGTTTTTTCTCTTCCTGGTTTCAGGGTCTTTCAACGTCGACAAGGCTTTCTGTCGCTGGTTTCAGTTCACACGTCATGCGCGAGGACCGCTAGGGATTAATTCCGTAGCGCCGGGATCGGCGTTGTGGAAAAAATCGCCGCGCTCTTTGCGGCGACCGAATTGTGGGAAGGCGCGCTTTCTTGCTCCAAAACCAGAACCCCTAACGCCAAAGCGAGAAAGAAGGGTATCCGCGCCGGCCGCTCTGAGCGGACGGCGCGGCCAATATGCTAGGGCCCGAAGCCCTTTTGCCCGGCTCTCTAAGAGCCGGGCAAAAGGGCCGCAGCAGCGGGGCTCTTCGAGATCGACCGCCCTCCAAACTAAGCCAACCAACCAATCCGAAACCCTGGAACACGAACAGGCGAGTACGCCTTTCCACAATCGAAAGACCGCTCGATTATGGAAAGCCTTGTCGACGTTGAAAGACCCTGAAACCAGGAAGAGGAAACCCCAACCTGCAATGCCGGCTTCGCCGGAAGTGTGGACAGCCGCGAGCGCCTGCCCACACTCGGCGCGGCAACGACCGCGCCGCCGTTTCGCCGCCAGGAGGCCGGCTCCCGAAAATCGCGACGTCGGCCTCGCGTCGCGCCAGAAGGCGCTCCGCTCGGCCCGGTGGATGCTCGCCCCGAGCATCCACCGGGTGGCTTCACACACCCTTCCTCCATTACGGGATCCGCGTAGGGTCCCTTCATGGGAAAGCCTGTGCAAAGCCACCCGCGCCCATCGGCCCGAACCCGCGCTTGCGCTAGGCCGCGCAGCACGTTAAACTCTGTAGGGAGGTTAGCAAGAGACGCACGTTGTAACACAAAATAAATTTTGCGTTACAACGTGCACGGGGCTTCCGCCCCGAACCCTGGAGCGCGCCGGTTGCGCGCAAGCCGGAGGCGGTGCCTCCGTGCCGTGTCCGGCGGGCGATGTAACGCCCCTCGCTTGCGCTCGCTCGCTCCGCTCGAAACGAAAGAGGGTACAGGGTGCTTGCACCCTGTCACTGCCGAATTTCCGGATGCCTTCCGATTCCCGCATGGCTTTCAAGCGCCTACGCCATCCTGGTCTTGGTTGACTTCGCCGCCTCCTTCACTGCGGATATTCTTCCCGAACCTCGAGCACGATCCTGGCGGCGGCACCGCCCCTTGCTCGAGAGGCGGCCGGAACCGCGCCCGTGGTAGAATCTCCGGCGGTGCTCCGTCATGTCCTGGGCAGCTTCCGAAAGGAGTGCTCATGGACGCACAGACAGTCATAGCGGTATGCGAGTTGTTGTTGGTGGTTGTCGCGCTGATCGACCTAGTCGGGAGACGCGACGAATGACGGACGGTGTTGGGACAACAAGAAAGCCGGTCTCCCCTGGAAGGTAAAACCGGCTTAGTCAGTTAACCGATGCTGCCCGGGTGGGCGGGGCACCGATTGTCTTGCATTATAGCACGCGCCCGGATGTTGCTCCAGCAACGTCGCTGGCGCGTTCATCAATCCGGCATCTTGGCGAAGAACTCCTTCAACGTCAGGCCGTTCTCGACGGCTATGGCTCAACGTTCTTCAATATGTCTCCTGGTTGGCATTCCAGCGCATCGCAGATGGCGGCGAGCGTCGAGAATCGTACAGCTCGCACCTTGCCGGTCTTAATCCGGGATAGGTTCACGTTGGTGATCCCAACTCGGTGCGACAGCTTGTTGAGCGACACGCCTCGATCCTCCATGATTTCGTCAAGTTCAATGACGATGGCCATGTCCGTATATCCTTCCACGCTACGACCAGACCACGATACCACGTCGTGCTCTAAATGCTCACTCAAAATGATGCACCCGGCATCCGTCCATGCCAGAACATGGGCGCATGTCCACGATAAGGGTGCAATACGGGTTGAGGATCAAGGATCTGCGCGACGAGCGCGGCCTATCCCAACGCGGCTTCGCCGCGCTGATCGGGATGAGTCCAACCTACCTCGCCGACATCGAACGCGGCGCACGGAACGTGAGCATCGACAACATGAAGAGGATCGCCGACGGCTTCGGCGTGACGTTCCACGAAATGACGGAAGGAATGGAGTAGGAACGCCATCCCTAGTACGTATGTTAGATGGGTCTCTTAGTTAGTTCCGGCTCCAAGCGATCCCCGAAAGAGCCGACGATCTGCGGTTTATTGCCACGCCGTGGTCGGGATCAGCCGCAAAACACCAAGATATTCACTCGCTTATTGTATCACCAAGCCCAGCCAATCCTTCCAGGCTGTCAAGGCCGTGCATCGCCAAGAGCTTCACCATGTCGGCCATCGTATCGACCGCCCAGTGTTCGCGCAGTTCATCCCTATGCTGCTCGAAAGCTGCTTCGAGGATGGCAGTCTCGGACTTACAGAACTCAACTTCGATTTTCATGTTGGCTCCAATCGATTGAAAACACCCTTCGGACGTTATACGATGGGTCAATCCCCGCAGGTGTCCCATGTTCGGGGCATCCATGGATTTTCCCGCAAAAACCTATCCGTCTTGCCGATCCCACGGCCACCGCCAGCGTCGGCTCTCCTTCTGCTCGGAACTTTCCAGCGCGCGCTCCTGGACGTTGGCCGCGTGCAGCGCCTGGGCGGCCTTGGCCGTCTCCTGCGCCGCTTCCAGCGCTCGCCCCAGGCTTGCTATCTGATCGTCCTTCACCGCGAGCTGATCCGTGAGCGCGGCCACCGTCTGCGCCCACCCATCTCCGATGCGCTCAACGTCTGGCACGTGTATGGCATCGTGTATGGCACCTTCGATAACCTCCGTTGCCGATTTTCCGCTGTCGGAGCAGAGTTTTTCCAGTTCTTCTATCGTTTCTTGTTCGAGACGATATGTTTTTTTCACCTTCATTCGCGTATGGCTCCCGTCTGGCAATCCGTATGGCAACCATCGTCCCCGCGCTTCGCACGCAGCGCTTCGCGATCCTCCTGCGTGACCACCTGAGCCGCACGGAAGCTCCGCATGTAGTGCTCGATGGCGTAGCAGCAGGAATCGTCCAGGAGCCGCGACCACTCATCGTTGTGCTCGTCGCACCAGTCCCAGAACAGGTAGAAGTCCACGACGTTGTTCTCCCGGATGAACGCGCGCATCTCCCGCAGCGCCAGGTGCTTGTCCGAAGTCGTGGCGCACAAGTCGCGCCAGTCCGCGCCGCCGAACTCGCAAACGCCCTCCGGGTCGTACTGTGCTTTGTCGGGACTGTCCATGTGCGTGAGGTAGCGAGCCATCGCGGGCAGGCTCTTCACGTACTTCACGTTCTTGGATTTCAGGAATGCGAAGTCCTTCACCACCTGGTCGTACGATACTGGGTTGTCGTACATCGCCAGCAGGTGCCGGTGCGGCTCCTTCAACGTTCCCGCCTTGTGCTTGGGGTTCTTCTTCTCGTCGCGCTCCGTCCACTCGTCGGCATCATGGGACGGGGACACCAACGTCGGCATTCCCAGCTCGTCAAGCTCCTCGCGCCACTCCGGGCACTGATCCTCGTAGAACACAAGCATCCAGTTCGTACGCCGTTGCTTGCGTTTCTCCTGCTCATACTTGCGTTTTACTTCTCGTCGCTTCTCCGGGTCTGCGTACGGCATAAAAAAACCTCCTGGTGTCGGAGGCAACTCGTTTTCGTGGATGGTATGAACCTACCATGGCCGCACTTCCCCCGTTCGTGATACAATACGAGGTGGTGCTGGGCGCGAGCTGCTATCTCGTTTCCGGTCGTCGTTTGAGTTGCTACCTCAAACGGCCTACGGCCATTCTAACATGACCCGCCCGCTTGCCGCCGGCGGGTTTTTTTGTTGCCCTGGTTCCTGAGGAACCTTTCCGGGAAAATACATTTTTACGACCCGTTTGACCTGGGAAAACTCGGTTTTTTCGCTTCTAAAT
>ENA-OQHL01001812-OQHL01001812.1-human-gut-metagenome-genome-assembly--contig:-NODE-1812-length-10035-cov-3.802281_pt1 | contig 10035 bp, 9 predicted proteins | sample MGYA00242565_ERZ504723 | MGnify/ENA primary metagenome ERZ504723 (study PRJEB26092, sample SAMD00036211) | human gut metagenome | host: Homo sapiens | study: EMG produced TPA metagenomics assembly of...
ACACGGTAAATATAGCGTACTACATCGTCTTGAATAGCGTCAATCATCGCCTGGAACATATCATAGGCTTCTAAATTTATATTCAACCAACGGATCTTTCTGTCCATAAGCCCGCAGACCTACACCTTCACGCAGCAAATCCATAGAATCCAGATGCTCCATCCAATGGTTATCGACAACTTTAAGCATTACAAGATTTTCCAGTTCGCGCATTAATTCAGGTGTAATAGCATCCTCGCGTTCAGCGTAATGTTCATCGGCAACTTTATGCAGATATTCTTCCAGCTCTTCACGGCTGAGGTTTTGCAGATAATCAATCTGCAGCAAATCAGCCGGAGCATAGAACTCCTCAGCATAAGCAATTAATGCCTGCAAATCCCAATCCTCTGAATAAACTTCCGGCGGCGCATACATCGCCATCGTACGGTCTACAACTTTATGTATCATATCCATAATAGTATCACGCAGATTTGCCTGCTGCAGGATCTTTTTACGCTGGGCGTAAATAACCTCACGCTGCTGATTCATAACATCGTCATATTCCAAAACCTGTTTACGAATAGCAAAGTTTCTGGCTTCAACTTTTTTCTGAGCCGATTCGATAGAACGGGTAACAAGCTTATGTTCAATCGGTTCATCTTCCTCCATCCCCAGTTTGTCCATAATACTGGAAATATTATCAGAACCGAACAAACGCATCAGGTCATCTTCCAAAGACAAGAAAAATTTTGAAGAACCAGGATCACCTTGACGAGCGCAGCGGCCACGCAGCTGATTATCAATCCGGCGGCTTTCATGCCTTTCCGTACCAATAATGTGAAGACCTCCTAATTCTGGAACGCCTTCACCCAAGACAATATCCGTACCACGGCCAGCCATATTCGTAGCAATGGTAACAGCGCCATATTGACCGGCTCCGGAAATTATTTCAGCTTCTTTTTCATGATATTTAGCATTCAAAACATTATGCGGAATCCCGCGCCGTTTCAGCATCGCCGATAATTCTTCTGACTGAGCGATGGAAGTAGTACCCACCAGTACCGGTCGTCCAGACTTATGGCATTCTTCAATCTCATTAACAGCGGCTTTATATTTAGCGCGTTTCGTTTTCAAAATAACATCAGGATAATCAATCCTGACCATAGGTTTATTGGTAGGAATAACAACAACGTCAAGTCCGTAAATTTTCTGGAATTCCTGTTCTTCTGTTTTAGCAGTACCAGTCATACCGGAAAGTTTTTCATACATACGGAAATAGTTCTGGAAGGTAATAGTCGCCAAAGTCTGACTTTCACGCTCAACTTTAACACCTTCTTTAGCTTCAATAGCCTGATGCAAGCCTTCCGAAAAACGACGGCCAAACATTAACCGGCCTGTAAATTCATCAACAATGATAACTTCGCCGTCTTTTACAACATAATCTTTATCACGGTGCATAATAGCTTTGGCCTTCAAAGCACACATCAGCTGATGTGAAAAATCAACGCCGTGTTCAGTATCATACATATTTTCTATGCCCAGCATTTTTTCAGCTTTAGCAATACCGATTTCAGTAGGGGCAACTGTTTTCAGCTTTTCATCAACAGTATAATCTTCCCCTTCATCCATTTTAGCAACTACCTGAGCCAAAACTTTATACAAATCAGTAGATTTTTCGCCAGGTCCGGAGATAATAAGCGGAGTTCTCGCTTCATCAATCAAAATACTGTCAACTTCATCGACAATACAATAATTTAAAGGCCTTTGTACCATTTGATCTTCGTCAACGACCATATTATCACGCAGATAATCAAAACCAAACTCGTTATTAGTGCCATAGGTAATATCAGCAGCATAAGCAGCTTTGCGGTCCGGATAATCAAGCGCATGCGCAATAAGACCTACGGAAAGGCCTAAAAATTTAAAAACACGCCCCATATCCTCACTGTCGCGGCGAGCCAGATATTCATTGACCGTAACGACATGAACGCCCTTTCCTGTCAACGCATTCAAGTATGCCGGCAAAGTAGCTACCAGAGTTTTACCTTCACCAGTGCGCATTTCAGCAATTTTACCACGATGCAGAACACAACCGCCAATAAGCTGCACATCAAAATGGCGCATGCCTAAGACACGTTTGGCCGCTTCACGGACAACTGCGAATGCTTCAGGTAAAATATCATCTAATGTTTCACCTTTAGATAACCGTACTTTAAAATCAGCTGTCTTAGCGGCCAGATTTGCAGAGCTTAAGCCTACCATATCTTTTTCTAATGCGTTGATTTTATCGACAATGACTCCGATCTCTTTTAATTCTTTTTCATTCGGGTCACCAAAAATTTTTTTCAACAAACCTTCGAGCAAAATAATCACTCCTTAAATTTTTACAATAAAAAACACTATACCTAACTTAAAATTTTAGCAGAAAAGCCTGCAAAAGTCAAAAAGCCCGGGGCTTCAACCCCAGGCTTTTTGTGAACTTTCAGTAAATTATTTTCCTATTTAATATTGCCGCTTATTTTAATTCCGGAGCCAACAAACCATAATTACCATCTTTACGACGATAAACCACGTTCACGCCACCAAAATCAGGATCATAAAAACGAAGAAATCATGATTCAAAAGATTCATTTGTAAAATAGCTTCTTCTGCAGTCATTGGATGCATAGCAAAAGATTTATTCTTAATAATCTTGAATTCACCATCATCTTCTGCAACTGTTTCTACAGAAGCTGGGACCACGGCATCCTGGAAGTTATTGTATTTTCTCTTCATCAGGCGGGTTTTATATTTGTGGATCTGGCGTTCGATTTTTTCTATTACCAAATCAATGGAGGAATACATATCTTTGGTCGTTTCCTGTGCTCTCAACAAGATCCCACTCGCCGGTACAGTAATTTCCACAATATGATTACCTTTTTCCACTTTCAAAACTGCTGAAATATCACCGACAGTTTTAAACTGTTTCGTTACTTTCGTAATCTTTTTTTCGACATAATCTTTTAATGCCGGAGTTACATCAATGTTTTTACCACGTACGTTTACGTTCATAATTCATACCTCCTTGAATTCCCCAAGGTGATGGGATCGCAAGCTCTCTGCTTGCTTTAATATAGTAATTCGCCGCGCTCCGCAAATCTCCTGCTGATAAAGTAACAAAAAACTCGCATGTCTCAAAAATTTCACATGCGAGTTTACAATTGATACTAATGTAACACTTCGGGTAATAAAACACCCAATTAACCTTAGTAACACTTATAATATTTTGGATAAAAAGCTGCGCGTGCGTTCTTCTTTCGCATGCAAAAAAACCTCTTCTGGTTCTCCCTGCTCTACGATAACTCCGCCATCTACAAAAATGACCCTGTCACCGACTTCACGGGCAAACCCCATCTCATGAGTTACCACTGCCATTGTCATACCTTCTTTGGCCAGGCTTTTCATGACATCCAATACTTCATTGATCATTTCCGGATCGAGAGCAGAAGTGGGTTCATCAAACAACAATGCTTTAGGTTTCATTGCCAAAGCCCTTGCAATCGCTACACGCTGCTGCTGTCCACCGGAAAGCTGATCAGGATAAGCATTTGCTTTATCATCCAAGCCAACTTTTATCAACAGTTCCTGTGCCGTTTGTTCTGCCTCACTGCGGCTGATACCACGCACCTTCATTGGCGCCAGCACTAAATTTTCAAGAACAGTCATATGCGGGAACAGATTAAAACGCTGGAATACCATCCCGACTTCTTTACGTATTTCATTAATATTTGCTTCCCCTGTCAACGGTATACCGTCAATAACTATACTGCCGCCTGTCGGTTCTTCCAAATAATTTATACAACGCAGTAAAGTACTTTTACCACTGCCAGATGGTCCAATAATTACCACAACTTCGCGTTCAGCAATTGTCAAATCAATACCCTTTAAAACATCTAGATTACCATAACTTTTTCGCAGATCAGTTATTTTAATCATTGCTTCATTCATTTCGTATCATACCTCCGTTCCAACATCCCTACGAGACGGGCAACCGTAAAAGTCATAATCAAATAAATAACAGCTACAGCCATCCAAATTTCGAAGGATGCATATGTACGGGCGATAATCAACTGACCACGACGAGTAAGTTCTTCAAACCCAATAACAGAAACCAATGAAGAATCCTTCAACATTGCAATAAACTCGTTGCCCAAAGGCGGAATAATGCGTTTAAAGGCCTGCGGCATAATAACATAACGCATAGTCTGCGCCCAGCTCATCCCTAAAGAACGGCCAGCTTCCATTTGACCCTTATCAATTGATTGGATACCGGCACGGAAAATTTCCGCAATATAAGCACCACTATTGATAGAACAGGCAGAAATTGCTGCAAAATAGGGATCCACGCGGTGCCCAATAATTCCCGGCAAAGCGAAATAAACCAAAAATATCTGTACCAGAAGCGGCGTTCCACGAATAAAATCCACATAACAATTAGCAAAATAACGCACCGGTTTTATACTGGCAAGACGTGCTATACCGACTGTCATACCTATCAAAAGGCCAAAGCCTACGCTTAAAGCCGTTATTTCGATCGTAATACCGGCACCAGCCAGCAGCAAGGGCAAGGCATCCCAAATCAAGCTGAAATTAATATCCATGCAGTTTGTCTCCCTTTCATTGTCAGCTCTTTAAAATTCACCAAAGAAAATACGGAGCACACCACCGTCACCGTTGATGTACTCCGCATCCAGATATGACCATATTATTTCTTTACTTCACCAAACCAGGTTTTGTAAATCTTGTCATACTCGCCGTTTTTCTTCAATTCGGCCAGAGCTTTATCGATTTCAGCAGCTAATTTATCATTGCCTTTTTTAACTGCAATGCCGTATTCCTCAGCTTCAAGCACATCGCCTACAGTTTTGGCATCAGCACTACCGCCTTGTGCCAAATAATAGCCAACTACCGGGCTGTCGTTGATAACAGCATCCACGCCGCCATTCTTTAATTCCATAGCAGCTTCTGTATTCGTGTTGAATGCCGTTACTTTGGCATCTTTTACGCTTTCTGCTTTAGCTGCGCCGGTAGTACCGATTTGGACAGCAATTCTTTTACCTACCAAATCCTCGATACCTTTAATGGTATCATTGTTCTTCTGTACCATAACTACCAAACCGGATCTGTAATAAGGGGCGGAGAACAGTACTGCCTCCTGACGCTCAGGAGTAATACTCATACCAGCAATTACGGTATCAATATTACCGGAACTCAATGCAGGGATCAACGCATCAAACCCCATATTCATGATTTCAACCTTGTAACCCATCTGTTTGCCAATGGCCCGGATAAGGTCCATATCAAAACCAGTATATTCTTTAGAGCCTTCTTTTTGGAATTCAAACGGTGCAAAAGTAGGTTCAGTGCCCACACGCAGAACTTTTGCAGGTTCAGCTTTTTTAGCTTCTTCTTTGCCGCCGCAACCGGCTACCATTAAGGACAAAGCTGCTAAAACAGCCATTGCCATAAGTAAATATTTTTTCATTTTACAACCTCCAGAAAAATATCTGGACTGCACTCAACACGCAGCCCTTTATATTTGTTAATTATATAACTAAAAACGGCCTGGCGCAACCTAAAGTTATACGAATATTATTTCTTTTCTTCACCAAACCATGTTTTATATAATTTATCATATTCTCCGTTTTGTTTCATTTCGGCTAAAGCTTTATTAATTTCAGCAGCCAGCTTATCATTGCCCTTTTTTACTGCAATACCATAGTCCTCCGAATTCATGACCGCACCGACAACCTTTGCGTCAGCGCTCCCCCCCTGCTGCAAATAATACTTCAAAACAGGGCTGTCATTAATTACAGCGTCGGCACCGCCGTTTTTCAGTTCCATAGCAGCAGCAGTATTGTCGTTAAACGCGGTTACCTTGGCATTTTTAACTTCGCCTGCTTTATTAGCTCCTGTGGTCCCGATCTGCACAGCAATTCGTTTTCCTTCCAAATCACTGAAGCCTTTGATTGTATCATCATCTTTTTTTACCATTACGATCAGGCCAGAAGTATAGTATGGGTCAGAAAACACCACTACTTTTTTACGTTCATCAGTAATATTCATCCCAGCGATCGCAACATCAATATTTCCTGAATTCAACGCCGGGATCAAAGCATCAAAGCCCATAGAAGAAATCTCTACTTTATAACCAAGCTTCGTGCCAATAGCACGAATAAGATCCATATCAAAGCCAGTAAATTCATCCGAGCCTTCTTTTTGAAACTCAAATGGTGCAAAAGCCGGTTCGGTACCAACCCTTAATACCTTTTCCGTTTCTGCCTTCTTGGGAGCTTCCTGTGAACCGCCACAGCCGGCAGCCAGCAATGCAAGCATTGCCAATAAAGCTATCATTAAAAATCCAATCTTTTTCATTTTTACCCCTCCAAATCAATTCAGCAGCTTTCCAACCGCTTCTATTTATAATATTTTCTTATTATAGTACTAAATATCACGGCAGGCAATAAAAAAATACCGTTATTTTTAATAACGGTACAAATTTCACAGACAACTCAGCTGACCTGGTTTTCGCCCCCACACTCGCCTGCTGGAGGGTTCGCTCATAAGCTTTTCAGAGCTCCCCACTACTACCCCTCTCGCCTTTGCGGCAGGACTTACTTCTAAGCTGCGCCGTGCTCACAATACTTTGATTGCTTACGTGGATCGTTTTGCCCGCAACTGGCCTCGACTTGCAACCACAGACCTGAGTTGTATTTATAATTATACATTAAGCAAAAATTTTTGCAAGTGTCTTTGCTAATCAACTTTTTCGTAGTATACTATTATCACCATGTGAATGAGGACGGATTGTTTATGATTGCCATACCCCAATTCTTAGATTTTCCTGACGACGGACAAACTTCGGAAATCTGCGAATTCTTTTTGAAAATGCTACAACATAAAAATAAGGCGCTTTATATGCACAGCCAGCAGGTCGCCAACTACGCTGCCAGCATCGCCGCCAAGCTGGGATTACCGCCGGCAGAAGTTTCCTGTATCAAAACCGCAGCATTGCTGCACGATATAGGCAGTCTTTCCGTGCCCAACATGATCCTTATGAAAGCCCCTTACCTGAGCACCCGCGAAATGTCTATCTACAAACGGCATTGCCAGGCTGGCGCAAGCATGCTTGAAAATATCCAAGGTTTCAGCCATATTATCCCCATCATTCATGCCCACCATGAAAAATGGGACGGCACCGGATATCCCAAACGCCTTAAAGGCGTAAACATTCCTCTGGGAGCCAGAATTATTTCTGTAGCAGACCACTATGATAAATTTATTAATCCCTGCACCCAGCAATGGCAGAAAACACACAGCGAAGCAATTATCGAACTGCAAAACAAAGCAGGGCTTGATTTTGACCCTAATGTTGTAAAAGCGTTCATGCAATCAGTTATTCCCAGTAAAATTATCAAACAAAAAAATAATAATATCGACTACTTGTACTTGCTGTCAGACACTGGCAGCAAGTTTTTATTGTATTTGTCCATAATTTTCGATACTGCCGCAAAATGCAAGTCCATAAACTTCTACAGCTCCAGCATTTTTCAAAGTTTGGGCAGCCTCTTCCATTGTCGCTCCAGTAGTAAAAATATCATCTACAACAATCACAGTTTTACCGGTAACATTTTGTGTAACAGCAAAACAATCTTCTAAATTCATTTTTCGTTCCTGCGGGCTTAAATCATACTGGGGAACAGTTTCACGCCTTCTCGTCAGAGCCGGAGTCAAACAATATTCGGCATCAGTATTTTTAAATAAAACCAGCGGGATCTCGAATCCCTCGCTCTTGTCCTTTGCCTTGACGTTGGTATTGGTACAATCATTACATCACGCTTACTTAAAATATTCCGCAGAAATTCCGGCCAGCCGTCAACACTAATCCGGCAGCATTCTTCTGCCAACAGCTCCAAAATATCCCTGCGGTTCTTAAACTTTACATTTTGTAATGCCGTTTTTAAAGCGCCGTTATACCGGAACAACATCCCCACACCATCTAAAGCTTCACGACCCGACAGCCACAAAGGCTGCAATAACACTTCTCTGCAAACACTGCAAAACAAACCGTCTTCAGAGATCTGACCGCAGCCGGCGCACTTTCGTGCCCAAAATACCGATAGTAACAGCGCATACCATTTTTTTATCAACCGTATAAACATGGGTGATTATGCATCACCTTTCCCTAAATTTATAACGTCCTTAAAAAATATCTCCCTGCTCCTGCAGTCGTTCCGCCAACAGCGAATAACGTTTTCTCGTTCTGTCATTATCCACCGCAGTCTGTACCGCCGCTTTCGTTCCTACTAAAATAACCTTCTGCCGTGCACGCGTTACTGCTGTATACAACAAATTCCGCTGCAGCATGATATAGTGCCCTGGAACCATCAGCAAAATAACCGTCGGATACTCGCTCCCCTGCGATTTATGTACGCTCATCGCGTATGCAAGCTGCAATTCATCAATTTCATTAGGTGTATAAGTTACATACTCACCATCAGCACGCTCAGGATAATCAACAGTAACATTGCGGCCATTTATATACACGATCCTGCCAATATCACCATTGAAAACCTCTTTCTCATAGTTATTGCGAATCTGCATCACCTTATCACCGGCCCGCAGAACATTTCCAGGCGTATTGACCTCACTTTTATTCAGCTCCGGAGGATTGATCCGCTGCTGAAGCAAATGGTTAAGGTTCTGAACGCCACAGGGATTCTTATGCATAGGCGATAAGACCTGTACGGACTGCCAGTCACTTTGCTGCGTCAATCTGGCATAAATATTAGCCACATATTCCGCCGCATCAAATTCATTCTCGATCTCTACAAAAGTAAAATCGCTGCTCGGCTCCCACTCAGGCATCTGCCCGCGGTTTATCCTATGTGCATTACGCACAATGGGGCTTATCTCAGCCTGACGAAAAACATTTTCTAATCTTACAACAGGCATTTTCTGCGAACGGATAATATCCTTTAAAACAGATCCGGCACCAACAGACGGAAGCTGGTCGACATCGCCGACAAAAATCAGCCGACAGCCGCCCTGAACCGCTTTCAGCAAATGATAAGTAAGCGTAATATCCAGCATCGAAGCTTCGTCGATTATAATTGCATCGGCATCCAGAGGATCACCGTCATTCTTGCCAAAGTTAAAGCCGCCGCCATTCGGCGTATATTCCAGTAACCTATGTACTGTCACCGCAGGATGCCCGGATGAATCGGCCAACCTTCTGGCAGCGCGTCCCGTAGGCGCTGCCAGGAGTATCCGACAGCCAGCTTTTTCCAGCACTGCCAAAATCCCCTTGATTACAGTCGTTTTACCTGTACCAGGCCCGCCTGTAAGAACAAACACACCATATTTTAAAGAAGCATGAATAGCTTCTTTCTGTGCCTCAGCCAATACAATACCGGCTTCAGACTCCCATTGCCCAATAATCTTATCAACATTGACTTTTTCCAACGCATCAGCCAGATCGCGTAATTTAAGCAGCCTTTTAGAAGTCTGAACTTCCGCCTGATACAAATACTCAGGATAGATCAGCCGTAAACCGCCAACTTCTTCCGTACGCAGCATGTCCTCTGCCAAAAGCTTTTGAAAAACATCATTGACAACGCTGCTGCTGACCTGCAGTAGCCTCACTGTTTCGCGCAGCAGCAACTCCTCAGGTACACAGGTATGCCCTGCTGAAGCAGCCTGATTTAGCGCATATTCCAACCCGGCTTTAATCCGTTCCTCACAGGCGCCGTCCATCCCGGTCGCCAAGGCAATCTTATCTGCAGTTCTAAAACCGATACCGGTAATATCACTAGCCAGGCTATATGGATTCTCCTGAATCCTTTTCATCGCCGTAGCTCCATATTGCGCCTGAAGCTTCGGTGCATAATTAGCACTGACGCCGTGCGATTCCAAATACACCATCAATTCCCGCATATCCGACAACTCTGCATAAGACATCCCAATAGCTTCGGCCTTCTTTCTGCCGATACCTGAAATCTCGGTCAGGCGATGCGG
>ENA-OQHL01001814-OQHL01001814.1-human-gut-metagenome-genome-assembly--contig:-NODE-1814-length-10025-cov-2.305112_pt1 | contig 10025 bp, 14 predicted proteins | sample MGYA00242565_ERZ504723 | MGnify/ENA primary metagenome ERZ504723 (study PRJEB26092, sample SAMD00036211) | human gut metagenome | host: Homo sapiens | study: EMG produced TPA metagenomics assembly of...
CTAACCTTTGCTATGGACAAAAAGTGGATTTATTTTGGGGAAGGAATCAAGTGTAAATATCGTAAATCCATAACGATGAATTAATTGCCAATTATTTTGATGTTTGTATTTAAATATTGGTAACTGGATATCTTTTATCACCAAATATCAGTTCATTATCTTATGCATCTGTTTACTGTTTTTATTAAGACTATTTTGGCATCTGCCTTATCTTATGATTATGAAACAGCATCGTGAACTTATGGTGGAAAGATTATTTTGTGGAAAACAGGCAACTGCAATAGAAAGAAAAAAACAAAAACAGCAACAGCGGATAGATAAAGTATTACAATATATATTTCAACATTTTCCATGGAAAGGAAAGAATTACTGGATATGGGTTGCGATTATTGATGTCAGTCTAAAACAAAAAGGCTACCCCTTATGTATCGCATTATTTTTCATGTTGCTTGCGATTGATCAAGGACAGCCTGTATTTGGATTATGTGCGTACTTGTGTATCATCTATTTTCTTTACTTTGTTTATACACAGAAAAAAGGTGATAGAACGCGTGTCAATTAAATAATTACATGAATGCAGATTCGTCGTATCCTAAACATACGATACAGAAGATTGCTTTAGCGATTTGTAAGAATTTTGCCATCATGTATCCCTCCTATCATTGACATCTATAGTATAATCAAAGTAGAAAAAAACTGCGTGTGATTGAACTTACAGTTTCATAACAGATTTGTAAGTTATGGTTAGAAGGTGTAATTTATGTTATTTCATGAAGTAATCAAAGAAACAGGTATCACAAAAAAAGCGTTATTATATTATGAAGAAAAGGGATTGATTGAAGTTTTGCGCAATGAGAACGGCTATCGTGAATATCGTGAAGATCAATTATTGATTTTATGGAAAATCAAAGTATTGCGGCAACTAGACTTTTCTATTTCTGAAATCGAAAATATCTTAAAGAAGGAGCATGATGAAGAAATCTTTCAAGACCATTTTAATGAAATTGATAAACGAATGGCACTATGTCGTATACAAAAGGCGTATATCAAAGCTGTATATAATCAAAAAGATGAAACATGTTCAACCTATGCCCGAATGGATCAGGAATTGAAGGAGGAATACGAATTTCAGGATAGTGTCAAAATCACAATGCAGGAAGATAATAAACAATTCACATCTAAATATTTTATGGAATTTATGATGGGATGCTTTTTACTGTTTTGTGATAAAGACTGGCTGCCGATTGTGGGATTGATTATGGTACTGCATGTGCTATATATTTTTGTAAGAAGCTCTGCAGATCAAGATGGATTGCTCAGAGTGTATATATCTAGTATGAAGGAACTATTGCGTAAATGGAAAAGAAAAAACAAACGAGAGGAATCATGATCATAAGATTCTTCTCGTTTTGCTTTGCACATGTCATAAAATATTTGCGTAAATATTATATCGCAAGAAACATGAGCATATAAAGTGGAAATTGTTTGATGCACCCTTGTGTACTGATATTATATATAGAAAAATATTTTGCTAAATCCTCATAATAATCTTTCATGCTTTGCTGTTGCCGTTCTCTTACTTTTACAGCTATTGCTACTTTCAGTAGGCTGCCACTGGTTATATTCATAGCACATGTTGCAACTTTTATGTACATATTTCTTGCATCAAAACAATTTTCATGTACATAAAAATTGCAAATTAACAACTTTTATGTACATAAAATATGCAAAAGGCAAAGAAAAAGGTATATCGAATATACGATATACCCTGAATATTAGCGATAATTACGCATGAAGTGATCGATTCTTTCGATTGCTTCTTTGATATGCTCAATGCTATACGCATAAGATACACGGACAAAGCCTTCACCAGCATCACCAAAGGCTGTGCCTGGGACACAAGCTACTTTTTCTTCTGCCAATAATTTTTCACAGAATTCATCACTTGTTAAACCGGTAGAGCGAATATCTGGGAAGATATAGAAGGCACCATGAGGCAGATGTGTTGGCAAGCCAATACGATTAAAGCCTTTTGTGATAAAGTTTCTTCTTGATTCATAGGCTTCTTTCATTTCCGCAACATGAATATCACCATTATGAAGTGCCTCAATCGCACCATATTGTGCAGCAGTAGGGGCAGACATAATAATGTACTGATGGATTTTATTCATAGCAGCAGTGAACTCTTTGTTGGCAAGGGTATAACCTAAACGCCAGCCAGTCATCGCAAAGGCTTTTGAGAAACCGTTGATAACAATGACCTGATCTTTGATTTCCTCAAAGTTCGCAAGTGAACAGAACTCTCCATCATATGTTAATTCAGCATAAATTTCATCACTGATGACGATTAATTCATGTTTCTTGATGATTGGCACAAGCTTTTCATAATCTTCTTTCGTCATGACACCACCAGTAGGATTGCTAGGATAATTTAACAGCATAACCTTGCTTTTTGGAGTAATGGCAGCTTCCAGTTTTTCTGGTGTTAATTTAAATTCATCTTTATGCTCCAATTTGATATGCACAGGTTTTGCGCCACATAATTCTACACTTGGTGTATATGCGACATAACATGGCTCCATTAAGATAACTTCATCTCCTGGATTAACAAGTGCACGCATGGCGATATCAATTGCTTCACTGCCACCAACAGTCACAATGACATTATCATTTGGATCATAATCCAGATTGAAACGGCGTTTTGCATAGGATACGATTTCTTCTCGCAGTTCTAATAATCCCTGATTTGCAGTATAGTGCGTTCTGCCTTCTTCAATGGAATAGATTGCGGCTTCACGAATATGCCAGGGAGTATCAAAATCAGGTTCACCAACACCTAAAGAGATAACTCCTTCCATTTGAGAAGCTAAATCGAAGAACTTACGGATGCCACTGGGGCGAATCGTCTGTACTTTTTCACTTAGAAATTTTTTCATACATTATGGCGTCACAACCAATCTTTCGTTATGTTTTTCTTCTTCGTCAAAAATAACGCCGTTTACTTTATATTCTTTTAAAACGAAGAAAGTAGATGTGGAAACCACGTTTTGTGTAGGCGCTAATTTTGTGCCAACAAAGTTACTGACTTCCTGCATCGTTTTTCCATAGATAATTACGATGAATTCACTTTTTCCACTCATAAGATACATAGTATCTACTTCAGGATAACGGTATATATTCTTCGCAATCTTGTCATAGCCATAATCACGTTCCGGTGTGACTCCTACTTCAATCAACGCCATCACTTTTTCTTTATTTGTCTTATCCCAGTTAATGATCGTGTGGTATCCACAAATAATTTTTTTCTTTTCCAGATCACTCATCGTATGAATGACACTGTCTTCGTCTTCTAATAAAACATCTGCCAAATCTCTTGTAGAGTAACGGGCATTTGTTTCCAGAAGAGATAATAGTAATTCAGTCTTCATTTTTCATCACCTTTTCTATAATATGTATCTATTGTATAATGGATTCAAAAGGAAGTAAACCAGGAATTTTCATAGGATTCTTAAGATTTTGAAATAATACATGAAAACAAAGCGTTATATTTATGAAAGGAAATGGAAGAAGTATGGATAAACAGGAGGAAATGTTGTGTGAAACGATAGATGATTTCATTGACCGCTATGGAAATATGGTTTATCGCGTCGTACTACAACATATGCAGCATGAAGCAGATGCTCAGGATGTTTTACAGGATAGTTTTGTGAAAATCATGAACGCAAAACGACCCGAATTTGAAAATGTTTATAAAGAAAAAGCATGGGTACTACGCATAGCAATCAATACATGTAAAGATCATTGGAAACATGAACGTATCAGAAAAACAGTAGAATTAAAGGATCAATATGCACAAGAGGAAACCTACACACCCCTTGTGGTTTTGCCATATGTTAAAAAACTGCCACAGAAATATCGGGATGTTGTTTATCTTTTTTATTATGAAGAATACAGCGTAAAAGAAATCGCATCTATTCTAGGAAAGAAAGAAGCAACGATATTAACATGGTTAAGGCGGGCAAGAAAATGTTTAAAAGAGATGTTGGAAGGAAGTGATATCTATGAAGAAATATAAAGATGATCTGAATCATTTTAAATTAAATGAACAACAGATTGCTCAGCTGAAATATCAGGTAAAAACGAATCAGACAGTTAAAAAACGTAGAAAAAAAATTTATCTGCCAGTGGGAATCGTCATCATTACCGCAATACTCATCATCTTTTTAATTCCCAAGTCACATGTTTCTTATGGTGCGATCACTTATCTGCCCAATATTCCACAAATAGAAAAAAAGACCTATACACCACAAAGCTATGATTGGCTAGGTGGTGGTAAATTTGATTCATTATTTGATAAAAACCGCAAAGATGTTTATGATAACACATATGAAGATATCAAAGCATTGCCTGTATATCGATATCAAAATGTAAATCTTCAAGCCGCAGAGATTGGTGATTTTGAGGACAATTTTTTAAAGGAACGTATGCAACTTGCGAAAGAACAGCTACAAATGGAAGGACAGATTCAATCATCAAATGATTATGATGTAAAATATCAACTTAGAAGATGATGAAAAAAATGTTTCATGTATATCGTGATGCCTCCATTCATATCCAATATAAACAGGAAATAGAAAGAAGTACTATAAGCAATAGTGAAAAAATGCTTCAACTTGCGAAACAATATCAATCAGTTTATGCGCAAACAAGAAAGATTACATCACCTATATATCATGTGATTGAAACAGGACCTGATGCATTAGAAGTTTTGATTACTCAAAAAAGTGAAAACGCACCAATATATGCGGAAGGTAAAGATGCCATTCATTTTACAATAATAGATACATTAGAAGCAGCGTATCCCTGTATCGTGCTTCCTTATCAAAAAAATTATTGAAGAAGTGGATACAATGCCTTTGATTAGTAAAGAAGAAGCTGAAGAAAAACTCTTACAAGGAGATTATTATTACTTTTTCCATCATACAGAGTTCACAAAAGAGGACATCATTGGATATGATTTATTATATCCTACACTTAAGCGGATACGAACATTTTTACCATATCGTCTGCCTGTATATCGCTTTTATATTCTAAAGCGGAAGGTATTTATTTTTGTGATGTTGTCGCAATTACAAGTGATGCCTATGAGCGTTTGGCAGATATGAATCCTTACACAAAACAGAAGCCGTGAAAAATTAATTGAAAATTAGAAAAAACTCAAAAAAGCAGTATCCTAAAGTCAGGAAAAAACGTTAAATTTATGAAATACATCGGAAATACAATTCACGTATACATTATGTCGCATTACGTGATAAAATAATATTACATTGTAGATATCAAAGGGGAAATGATTATGGCAGTGAAGAAAAAGAAAAAATTAAAAAGAAAGATAAAAATTATACCTTTTATTATGTTTAAGTATTTTATTGGTTGGCTGTGCTGGATGCAGCTTATTATATCACACAGGTATATGAAGATATTACACAAAAAGTGAAAGAAGTGACGTTAGATTATAATGAAAAAGCACCAACCAACAGTTCTTATTATTTGAAGGACAACGAAGTGATGAAGAATTTGATTCCTCTTTATTCAAGTTTGATGAAATCAAAGACTATACAGATTACCTTACATTTCAGAGATAAAGATTATCCAGTGATTTTTCACGTGGAAGATCATGTGAAACCAAAAATCACACTCCCTGTGAAGGAAGTAGACTTGTATAAAGGATTTTCTATTAAAGATCTATATACCGCAAAAGATGAAAAATCAAAAGTAAATGTGACACTCAACATGAAAGAAGAGGACTTTACTGTAGGGGAACATGAATTTTGTGTAAGTGCAAAAGATCAAAGTGGCAATACAGAAAAGAAGTGTCAAGTTATCAATGTGATAGACAGCACGCCAAAAGTAGATGTAGTATCAAAGGTATCCTTTGATTATGATTATAAGAATATGAGTTTAGAAGCAATCTTAAAGGATTATATGAAAAAAAAGAGGTCTTACCACACAGGTTGCGATTAGTTTTCATAGTTTTACGACAGGTGAAGAGTATTTTGTGAATGGTAATCAATGGATGGTGGCAGGAAGTACTTATAAATTGCCTTTGAATATGTATTATTATGAACAGGAAAATGCTGGAAAGATATTACAAAGTGATTTGCTGCTTTATGAGAAAGATGATTTTGAAGAAGGTGGACCAATCGGGGATACAAAGAAACCCGGAGATAAGATATCTATCGCAGACCTGCAGTTTTATAGTATCGTTTACTCTGACAACACAGCATCCCGTATCCTGTTTAAAGGCATAGGCGGCTGGGGAAGCTATCGTGAAGCAATTAAAAAATATAGCTCCATTAATTATGAAACGCCATATTATTCCAACAATATTACTGTACATTATATGAATGATGCACTTGTATATTTATATCAGCATCTAAACAGTTTTCCTGAGCTGTCACAGCGATTATATGGAGTTGCGCCAGGAGATTGTCTGAAGCGTTATTTAGATGTGCCAATTATGCAGAAGGATGGCTGTTATGGTAGTGCTTGGAATGCCGCAGGACTGGTAATGAGTGATCATCCTTATGCAGTATCTGTATATACTTCTCTTGGGGAAGCAGGGAAAAATGTAATGGGTGAAATCAATGTGCTTTTATATAACTATGCACAGGCACATTAATACAATGAAAAAGTGAAAAAAATGAAATAAAGATTGAATTATTTTCAAAAGGTTGTACAATAAAATTAGGAAAACAACAAAATGAAAGCGCTATGGTTCCCACTCATCATCGGGAACCTATTCATATACAACAGTGACATAGTTCCATTTATCTTCAAATGTCAAACATACGTCAAGGAAAGGAGGAAAACTATGGCAATTTATGATATTTTGAGTGAAGTTCAAGATGCTAGAGAAGGGAATACCGGAATTTGTGAATTTAATGGCTTTTTAGAAGATTATCTTTCCACGATAGAAACAGTAGAGGGCAAAGAGGAAGTTTATACTTTATTATCAAAACTGTTTGAAAAGGACTGTAATCTCAAGATTTGTGTAGGTCTGAGATTAAATATCAATAAAGATGCAATCGCAAATCAAATCATCCGTTATAAGGATGCATTCAAATTGCCTAAAGGAAGCATTGTATGTCCTTACGTAGTATATGGGAAATTCGATGACGTCCAAAAGGCAATCATAATTGGCATTAGGAGATAAAGAAGAATATGTGAAAGCAAAAGCGTTGTATTATGTAATGAGCGAACCAGAAAATGAATATGAGGGAACTCGTAATGAGATTATCGCAGACTGTATGAATGAGGGAAAACGTGGAGCTGATGCTTCAGGCAGTTGATTCATTCTTCTTCCAAAACAGTAAAGCAGGTATCGTTCAGCGTAATCTGGATTCTAAAATGTTTGAAAGTTATGCAGAAATGTATGATTTGGCAAATCAGATGGGTAAGGAACAGGAAGCGTCTTTAAGGGAAACGCTTGCGGCCAGTGAAAACAAGGAAGCATGTATCAATACCTTTATTGCGAATTGGTTCCTTTTGAAGAAATTCTCTTATGTACAATACATGATGGATAAAAATAATCTGAATGCTGTACATGAAGGAAATGTAAAACGTCAGCGCCAGGTTGCGAAAGAAAAAAGCGATGCAATCGGTTTTGTGTCTTTCAGTGAACTATGGAAATTAGCAAAAGAAGTTCGTTAAAATAAACGGTGGAATATCATCTATTCGATGATGCTTCACCGTTTTTAAGCATTTTTGGTTTTTATGATAAAGAAGATACATCCACCAATCAAAATATTCAGATAATATGTCGCAAATCGCCATAAGATCATGATACTGCTGGCATATATCTTTCCAAAAGGTACGCTGAATATTAGTATAAAGGCACTTTCTGTCCAGCCTGAATCTCCTGGTAATGGTGTTAAAGCATTTAACATATGAATAAAACATGACAATAGTAAAATTGTCATGATATCCTCAAAACTTAAAGGCAGGCCTAATCCAATCCCAACCAGATAAGGGATACTGTAATAAATAATTTGTCTTAATAAATCAATAATCACACCTTTTTTAATCAGACGCTTATCTTTTTTTAACTGTTTGATTTCCTTTGTGAAATATTCTACCTGAAGATTCCACTTTTCTAAGATTTCCTCTTTCTTTTTAATGATATGAAACTTTTCCCCAAGGGAAACGACTTTTTCACTGATCCAGGTATATAATTTAGGAAAATGCGACATGGTCCACAGAATCAATATAACGGAAGCATTGATGCATAGACCTGCCAAAACCAATAGGAAATAACCAGAAAAGGTATGAATAGAGAAAGTGAAATGTGTCATAATCAAAAGACATGCAAAGCCAACCACTACACTTTGGTAAAGAAAAAACTCTTTCCACAAGATACTTGCGATATCTTGATAAGAAATGGCAAGTTTACGAAAAGCATAAGTCTGTGCTACCTGTCCACCACCCAAAGGTGTCACCCCGTTAAAGAATGCGGCAATATAAGCGTTGTAGCAGCCATCCTTGAAAGTTACATCTTTTTTATATGGCTTTGTGATCGTATATAACATATATCCCTGTAAAAGATAATATAAAATACCAAAAAGAAATATAATGCCAATCCAGACAAGGGATACGCTTTTTAGATTATGCAGAACTTCTTGATAATCATCCTTAAGCGCAAACCAGAAAGCAAAGCTAATGAGCCCTATCAACAATATCATTTGCGCAATTGTTTTTTTCCAGTTTGTTGTCATACATGTCTTCCTTCCTTTACTATCGTATGCTTATTTTGTTAGTATAGCACTAAAATTCATGAAGAAATGTAAAAATATGGTTAAGTATTGCGTAGCATCCCTGATTTGCCGTATACTAATAGCAATTGGAGGTAGATGTAATGAAGTATTGCAGTACATGTGGACATCCACTTATTTTAAAAGAACATGAACATGAAGGAAGGATACCTTATTGTGAACAGTGCCAAGAATATCGTTTTCCTGTATTTAGTACAGCTGTTTCCATGGTGGTATTAAACCCTGAAAAAGATAAAATATTATTAATTAAACAATATGGCAGAGATCATAATGTACTGGTCGCTGGATATGTAAATCAAAAGGAATCTTTAGAAGAAACATTAATTCGTGAGCTGGAAGAAGAAATTGGTCTGAAGGTAAAAGCTTATCGATATAATCGCAGTGAATATTTCCCCAATACCAATACCCTGATGTGCAAATTTTACAGTAGTGGCTGATGATGAGTGTCTGGATCATGTCAGTGATTGGGAAGTAGATGAGGCAAAGTGGTACAGCTTTGAGGAGGCAAAACACGAGGTAAAACCTTGTTCCTTAGCCCAGCGGATTTTTATTTGATTTTTAATGAAATGGCAGGATGCAAACAACCGCTATGATTTCAGCTGGATGGAAGTCAAAGATACAAAAAAGGAATCGTTATGATTCCTCTAATGTGATATCCATATCTATTATAACATCTTCAATAAATTCAGGAAGGAAAGCACCATTGCTCATTTCACTGATATCCTCATCGATTGCATCCTTTTACTAGAAATGTATAAGTTACCTGTTCATCATATACCTTATCTAATATGATAATATGATTTATACGCAGGTAATGGTCAAGTTTTCCAATCAGGTCATAAGAAAATGTGAGAGAATATTTCTTCATATTTTCATTTTTTTGTGATAACAGCGTGCTGCAGGGCATTGGATACACTTTTAGAATATGCCCGAATCAATCCACCAGCACCCAATTTAATACCGCCAAAATAGCGAACAACAACCGCTGTGATATCCTGCATCTGAGAATGCATTAAACATTCCAGCATGGGTACACCGGCAGTACCAGAAGGTTCCCCATCATCATTGCTTCGTTGTAATTCATTATGTTCACCAATCACAAAGGCATAACAATGATGTGTCGCATTGGGATGTTCCTTCTTGATTTTTAAGATAAACGCTTTTGCGTCTTCTTCACAAAAACTTTTATGTAAATAG
>ENA-OQHL01001816-OQHL01001816.1-human-gut-metagenome-genome-assembly--contig:-NODE-1816-length-10011-cov-2.192736_pt1 | contig 10011 bp, 7 predicted proteins | sample MGYA00242565_ERZ504723 | MGnify/ENA primary metagenome ERZ504723 (study PRJEB26092, sample SAMD00036211) | human gut metagenome | host: Homo sapiens | study: EMG produced TPA metagenomics assembly of...
AGAGAGCGTCGGCACAGTCATTTCACCCAGACCCTGCAGAGAGGAGCGATACGCCTGCAGCACGAACAGGCAAACAAAAACGCCATCAGCACCATGAGATACTGATAGGCCACCGCCAGCGCATCTGCTGCGCCCGCCTCCTCGGTCGAAAGAAACAGTCCCAGCAGCGGTTTGCCCGCAAGAAGCATAGCCGTCACGATGGCGGCTGTAAATTCGGCAGACAGCACCAGTACCGCCCGAATGCCTGCATCAATGCGTGCCGCGTTTCGTGCACCGCGGTTCTGCCCCATGTAGGCTGTCATGGCATAGCCAAACGCCACTGATGCACTTTCGAGTATGCCGTACAGCTTGTTGGCCGCCGTATAGCCCGCCACGAACACCACGCCGAAGCCGTTCAGCACGGACTGCAGCACCATGCCTCCCAGTGTGATCATGCTCATCTGCAGACCGGTCGGAATGCCGAGGCGGCACAGGTGCAGCAGAATGGCAGGGTCGGTTTTCCAGTCAGCCTTTGTCATCTGCACGAACGGCAGCCGCCGCAGAGACCGCAGACACAGCAGAAACGCAATCAGCTGTGCCAGTACGGTTGCGAACGAAGCCCCGAAAATACCCCAGCCAAACCCCATCACGAATAGCAGGTCGAGCGCAATATTAGCAAAGCTCGCCGCGAGAATCGCGAGCAGCGGCGTTCTGCTGTCGCCCAGGCAGCGCAGCACGGCCGCCGCCATGTTGTACGCAATGATGATGAGCGAGCCGCCGAACTGCACATATAAGTACGTCTGCGCTCCACCGAACACCGCAGGATCGGTGTGCAGCAACGTAAGCAGCGGCCTTACCAGCAACAGGCTGATGATCGTCACCGCAATGCCGAACCAGCACGACAGCTTAACGATCATAGCCAGTACACGACGCAGCCGGTCGTATGCGCCCGCACCGAACTCCTGTGCCGCGAGAATCGCAAAGCCCTGCGTAAAGCCCTGCAGTCCCCATAAAACCAGCCAGTTGATCCAATCCGCCGCACCGATGGACGCCAGCGCCTGCATGCCGACACCGCGTCCGATGATAATCGTATCCACAATGGTATATAGCTGCTGAAACACGCTGCCCAACATCAGCGGCAGCGAAAACAGCAGAATCAGCCGTATCGGACGGCCATGTGTCATATCGGTAACACGAGCCATACCGCACCTCCCTTGCGAAAAAATCATAAAACCCAAAGCGCAGAAGGAGACAGAACTGCACTTCGGGTTTCAAAACGACGGTACCGCAGAATGCTGTTGATTTACCGCACGGTGAGATAAAACGCAGTACCGCCGCTGCTATGGTCATCAATCAGAGGAAATCGCCGCACAGGCTGAGGGCCTCCTCATCCGCGATAACGATCGCGTCGTTGTGCAGCTGCAGAATCGAACCGGGCACCTTGGGCGTTACCGGACCGAAGCAGGATTCACGGATAGCCCACGCCTTGTCCTCGCCGCTGGCAACGACCAGCACCTTTTTTGCGGTCATGATGGTGTGAATGCCCATCGAGTAGGCACGGCGCGGCACCTCGTCCTCGCTGGCGAAAAAGCGCTTGTTTGCCTCGATGGTGGACTCGGTCAGCTCCACGCAGTGTGTGCCCTTGGCAAAGCAGTCGTCCGGCTCGTTGAATCCAATATGGCCATTGCGGCCGATGCCGAGCAGCTGGATATCCACATCGCCCACACTGCGGAGCACCGCGTCATAGCGGGCGCACTCCTTTTTCTCGTCCGGCTCCATGCCGTTCGGCAGATTGATACGCGACGGGTCAATGTTCACATGGTCAAAAAAGTGGTCGTGCATGAAATAATGATAGCTCTGATCGTTTTCCGGCTTCATGCCATAGTATTCATCCAAATTGACTGTAGTCACATCCGCAAAATCCAGATCGTCCTTTTCGTACCACTTGACCAGCTGCTCATATGTGCCAATCGGCGACGAGCCGGTGGCAAGGCCGAGCACGGAATCCGGCTTGAGGATGACCTGCGCGGAAATGATATTTGCCGCCTTGCGGCTCATATCCTTGTAATCCTTTGCACGAATGATTCTCATAACAAAAAAGCCTCCAAACGCTTATAAATCCTTATACTTTTCACGCAGTGCGAGCAGCTCGCTCTCCTGCACATGCTCGGTCAGGCAGCCCACACCGGTGACACTCTTGCCGCCTGTGATGTTGCCGAACCGCACACAATCCGCGAACGGATAGCCATGGTACAGACCGTACATCAGTCCTGCAAGGAACGCATCGCCCGCACCGGTGGAATCCTTACAGGTGAATTCCGGAATATTGCGCAGCAGACGCGGCCTGCCGTCCTCGAGAATGAGACAGCCGTCCTTATCCAGCTTGACCAGCGGGTGCTCAAAATACTCAGCCAGTACGCGGAGCGCCTCCTCCGGCGTGTCCCTGCCGGTGATCTTGAGTGCTTCCTTGGTATTCGGCGTGTAGTAATCCGCCAGGCGCAGATAATCACCGTACTTCTCAAAGCTCAGCTCATCATCCCAGCCCATGTCGAAAATCAGAATGGCTCCTTCCTCGTGCAGCTTGCGATATACCGGCAAAAAGCCCTCCTGCATCTGCACCAGCTTAGCACCCTTAGACATGGTATATACCCGCTCGAGCAGCTCGTCCGTGATGGCGGTCGGCTTGCAGTAGGTCGCAAACGTACGGTCGCCGGGCGTGAGCATGGCACTGGTGACATTCACCGGAATACCGGTCTCACCCTCCGCCGCCAGATTGTACGGAGAAACGCCGTTCTGCTCAAACTGCGCGCGGGCAAAGCCGGAAAACAGATCGCTGCCGAGATAGGTCGCCAGACGGGTCGGAATACCCAGCCGGGCGGCGTTTACTGCCGTACCCGGTGCACCGCCGCCGAGCAGCACGCGGAAATCCTGCGAAAAGATCTCCTCGCCCTCCTGCGGCACGCGCGGCATGCCGACATACATCAAATCCACATTGGTCACACCGACCGAAGCGAGAAACGACATGCGTCAGTCCCTCCAGTCCCCGATATACGGCGCATTGAGCTTGATATACTCGTCGGTCAGCTTGCTTGCCAGCGAGTAAGAGCCGACCAGCGGGTGCATGGTCAGACACTCGGTAATATCCTTTCTGGAGCGGTTGACGATGCCGCGCGCCGCCAGACGTTCGTAATATTTTACGCGGCGGATCATTTCGAGGTTGCTCTCCGGAATGTTCTCGATATGGTGCGGCTTGCAGCCCTCGCGGGAGATATCGCAGGTAACTTCGATAATATCGGTCGGCTCGAGGCCCTCGATGGCATTGCCGTTCGGTGCGCACAGGATCATCGTGCCCATGCCGCCGGAGGCTGCAATCTCGATGAACTTGAGCGCAACGCCTGCGTAGCCGCCCGCGTCCTTGGAATACACATCAAACGTCCACGGCTTGTCGCGGTGAATACCAGTCTCATTGGCCATGTAGTTGTTCTCGCGGATGCCGTACCACTTCTCAAAGCACTTGAGACCCGCCTCAAAGTCGTTCTCGATGTCGATCTTGGACAGCTCCTCGGTCATATGACGATTGATATCGCAAATCATCTCGCCGCGCGTCTGCTTAGCGTTCAGGATGTTTGCCACTGCCTTTTCACGGTAGTAGAAGTAGTAGAGGTACTCATTGAGCACGCAGCCGCGGTCCTCGAGCAGACGCTTCTCGAAAAAGCGCATATCGGTCTTGGCGTAAGCCTCGTCATTGGCGATCAGCTCGGGCATGATCTCCTTTCCGTCCACCTTGATGCTCTGGAAGTAGGACAGATGGTTCAAACCGTAGCACTCGCCGTAAATGCGGGACGCATCCACGCCGTACAGGTCGGCAAACTGGTGCAGCATGCCGCTCGGTGCGTCGCAGATACCGTAGGTGAAGTCGTAGCCCATATCGCGCAGCGCCTGCGAAACCACGCCTGCCGGATTGGTGAAGTTGAATACCTTGACGCCCGGCTTTGCCAGCTTCTTGATCAGCTCGCAGTACTCAGCCAGCGCCGGAATCGAGCGCATGGCGAACGAAACGCCGGCCGCACCCGTGGTCTCCTGACCGAGAATACCCAGATCAAGCGCCAGCCGTTCATCGCACACGCGGGTCGCATCGCCGCCGACACGGATGGTCGTGATGACGTAATCCGCATCGGTTACCGCCTCCTCCGCACTGGAGGTCAGCGTGAACTTCATGGTCGGGCACAGCATGCGCGCAACGTGCGCCGCCAGACCGCCGTAGATGCGGAGCTTTTCCGGATCGTTATCCATAAATACCAGCTCGTCGATATGCAGCTCCTCCGCACGCTGTGCAATACTCTTTGCGAGGAACATGGAGCGTACACCGCCGCCGCCGATTACCGTTAATTTCATAAAAATACCTCCTGTTATCGAATCAGATACCGTTTGCAGCTGGACCAGCCGATCATGCCCGAGGCAAATCCGGACAGACCGCACGGGAACAGCAGCACATACGGCAGAGAAAGCGGGAAAAACAGCACTGCAGGAATCAGCAGCAGCGCATTTACGCCCAGCCCCAGCACGGTCATGCCGGGGCGGAGCAGACACAGCAGCCACGCAATTTTTTGCCGCTGCCGCAAACGGGATGTCCACCGCCGCCTGTACTGCCCAGAAATTCTGGAAAAACGCAGCCGTGACGCAGAGCAGCAGCATGCCCAGCAGCGCCGGGAAAAATCCGTCCGCCGTTACCAGCATCACGCCCATCCACAGCAGCGCAAGCTCGGCCAGTCCGCACAGAAGATTGCGCACCGTATCCTGCCGCAGCGCCGCACGGAAATCGGTCCACACGTCGTTCGGCACATCACGCGCCATATTGACCGTGCAGCGCGCCATGGCGGCTCGAGCCGCACCGAAGGTCACGACCGGCAGACAGCACAGCAGAAACAGTACATTCAGCTTGACGAGCTGCCAGAACTCCCGCGCAAGGGTCTCTCCGACCCATGCAGCGCCGGTTTTTTCCGGTGCATCCTTGGCAACGCCCGGACCTTCCTTCAAATAGGATGGACGAAACACAGATTTTCCTCCTGTCAGAACGCGATCGCGCGTTCGGTCTGCTTATCAAACAAATGGATGCGGCTCATATCCACAGCCGCGGTAATGGTGTCGCCCGCATGAATCGGCTCACCGGACGGCGTACGCACGGTAACGGACGTACCGTCACAGGTGCAGTGCGCGTAAATCTCCGCGCCCATCAGCTCGGCAATATCCACATGCATGGTGAGCGTATGCGCCGCATTCTGCTTAAACTTTTCACCCGAGGTGTGCAGATTCTCCGGACGGATGCCGAACACGACCGTCTTTCCGACGTACTCACTCAGCGCATCGCTGCCCGCAAAGTGCAGGCTCTGGTCCGCAAAGGTCAGCTTGTAGCCGTCCGCATCGCGTCCCAGTTCGGCGTCCATGAAATTCATCTGTGGCGAGCCGATAAAGCCCGCTACGAACAGATTGCACGGATGGTCATACAGCGTCTGCGGTGTGTCCGCCTGCTGAATCTCGCCGCCCTTCATAACAACAATACGGTCGCCCATGGTCATGGCCTCGGTCTGGTCATGCGTAACGTAAACAAAGGTCGTATCCAGCTTCTGATGCAGCTTGATGATCTCGGTGCGCATCTGGGTGCGCAGCTTGGCATCCAGATTGGACAGCGGCTCATCGAGCAGGAATACCGCCGGGTCGCGCACCATCGCACGTCCGAGTGCGACACGCTGCCGCTGGCCGCCGGAAAGCTGCTTGGGCTTGCGGTTGAGCAGATGCTCGATGTCCAACACCTTAGCCGCCTCGTGCACCTTGCGGTCGATCTCGTCCTTAGGTGTTTTTCGCAGCTTGAGCGCGAATGCCATGTTCTTGTAAACCGTCATATGCGGATAGAGCGCGTAGTTCTGGAAAACCATCGCGATATCGCGGTCCTTCGGCGCTACATCGTTCACCTTGCGGTCACCGATGTACATTTCGCCGTCCGAAATCTCCTCCAGACCCGCGATCATGCGCAGTGTGGTCGATTTGCCGCAGCCGGACGGTCCGACCAGTACGACGAACTCCTTATCCTTGATCTGCAGGTTCAGGTCGGAGATAACCTCGATATCACCGGGGTACACCTTCTTGATGTGATTCAAACTAATGCTTGCCATGTAATTTCACCTCGTTTATTCTTTGACCGAACCCGCGGTCAGGCTGGAAACGACCTGCTCCTGGAAGATCGCAAACACGATGATCGAAGGAATGACCGCAATGGTAACTGCGGCAAACAGCGCCGTGTAGTTAAAGCTGAACTGGCTGGTAAAGTAGCTGAGCGACAGCGGCAGCGTGCGGGCACTCTCGCTGCTGGTCAGGATCAGAGAGAACGTAAATTCGTTCCATGTATTGAGGAAGCACAGCACAGCTGCGCTCGTAAGACCGCCCTTGGCGCACGGCATCATGATCTGGAAGAACGTGCGCAGGAAGCCCGCACCGTCGATGTAGGCGGCCTCCTCAATGGCCTTAGGGATAGACTGGAAGGCGCCGCGCAGGATGAGCAGGCTCATCGGCATATTCAGTGCGGTGTTGACCAGAATCAGACCCGCCTTGGTATCATACAGACCCAGATTGTTGACCACGCTGTACACCGGCTGCAGCAGTGCCGTCATCGGAATGACGAGCGACAGGCTGAGCAGCATGTACAGCAGCTTATCGCACGGAAAGCGGAACCGCGCAAACGCGTAGCCTGCCATAGCGAAGACGAGCACATTGAGTACAGTCGCGCAGCAGGTGACAATCACGCTGTTGCCAAAGAACTTGAAGATCGGCGCCATATCCAGTGCGGATTTATAGCCGTCAAACCCGAAGTGCGTCGGCAGCGAAATGCCGTTCGACAGGATCTCCGCATTCGTCTTGAACGAGGACAGGATGACCCAGATGATCGGGAACAGCGCAACAACCACACACAGCGCCATAAACAGATATTTGAGCACAAAGCACAGGCGTTCTCTGCCGGTCATTGCACCGAAAGCTGGTTTTCATTTGTCGAACGCCTCCTTAGTAGTCTTCTTCGTTGACGCGCATCGCCTTGTTGATGAGCGTCATGCAAACAACACCCGCGATGACGATGCAAAACGCCGATCGCATTCGAGTAGCCGTAGTTGTTTTCGTTCTTGTACACGCTGTACAGCTGAGCGGCAGGTTCATGGTAGTCGAGCCGGGGCCGCCCTTGGTGGTGATGTAGATCAGGTCGAACATCTGCAGCATATAGGTTGCCGCCATGACCATGGTCGTGCCGATGATCTTGCGCAGCAGCGGCAGCACAACGAACATATCGGTCTGGAACGAGGTCGCACCGTCCACACGGGCCGCTTCGAGCACCGAATCGTCAATGGTCAGCGCCTCGGCGAGCACGAGCGTCGTGGTGTAGCCCGCAAACAGCAGCCACGTCATGGTGACGGACGGGAACGCCGTTGTGGTATTCATCAGCCAGTTATGCGTCAGACTTTCCAGACCAACAGCCTTGAGGATGGAATTGACCACGCCGTACTGCGGGTTGAAAATATTGAGGAAGATCATGCCCATTGCGGCGTTGGAGATGATATTCGGAATCATGTATGCCGTACGGACAAATTTCCAGCCGCGCGGCTTTTTGTACAGCACAAGCGCCAGGATAACGCCGATGGAGACATGAATAATACAGTGAATCAGAATCCAGACGACCGTGTGGCCGCACGCCTGCCGGAAGGTCGCATCGCTGAACAGCTGTGTATAGTTCTGCAGACCGATGAATGTCATCGAGTCGCCCGTCAGCCGGTAATCAAACAGCGAGGAAACAAACACGATCACCAGCGGAACAGCATAGATCAGCAGGAACAATGCGACAGCCGGAAGCAGGAACACCGGCAGCCAGCCCTTTTTACGTTTCATAAAGCGGTTTCCTTTCTTGTTGAGGAGAAAAACAGGGACCCGTTTTTTGACGGGTCCCTGCGGTAAACAGTTTACTGGTTCTTCGCTGCAGCGTCCGTCAGCGTCTGGCAGAAGCCCTTTGCGTCCAGCTCACCCGAAGCGAGCAGCGGGAGCTGCTGGCTCATAACGTCGAGCAGGTTGGCGTACATCGTAGCCTGCAGAGTATCCGAGCGCTTTTCGCCCTCAGTGGTTGCAAGGTTAAGGAACTCAGCAAGCAGCGGGTACTTGTCCTTTGCGGTGTCGGTCAGCTCTACCGTGTTGGAGGCCGGAACCATGCCCTGCATCTCCATTGCGGTCTGCTGTGCCTCAGCCGAGGTAAAGAACTTGACCATCTCAATGGCAGCCTCTTCTACCTTCGGGTCGTCCTGCTTGGTAACGATGTAGCCCTGAATCGGTGCATCGTATACGAAGTTGCCCGGGAACAGCGCTACGCCGACCTTATCAGCGAAGCCTTCCTCTGTCATGGAGGTATCAGAGAAATCACCGATCATCCACGGGCCGTTCGCCAGCATTGCGGTCTGGCCGGACAGGAAGTTGTTTGCAGCATTCTCATACTTGCCGCCGATTGCATCCTGCGTGGTGTAGTTCTGGTACATCTTCTGGATCTTCTCGGCTGCTGCGATCATTTCCGGCGTGTTGTAGTCGGTCGGGTTCATGGTATTCATGAACTCCAGGCCTGCGTCCGACTCGGTGCCTACCATAGCGCCCATCCACAGCTGGGTTACCCACGCAGAATCTGCGGTATCCATGGACAGCGGGGTGATGCCGGCTGCCTTCAGCTTGTCGCACTGCTGAAAGAACTCGTCCCAGGTCTTAGCCGGCTCGGTGATGCCTGCCTGCTTAAACAGGTCCTTGTTGTAGAAGTAACCGATAACCTGGCCTTCCATCGAGGAAGCGTAAATCTTGCCGTTGCGGCTGTTGGTAGCCAGCGCGGTATCCGAATACAGTGCCTTCCAGTCTGCATCGGAATTTACCGCATCGGTCAGGTCAACTGCCAGATCCTTGGCAACGACCATATCAAGCAGATTGTAGCCGCCGCCGTAAATAACCGGCGGGAGATCGCCCGTGCCAAGCTGTACCTTGATCTTGTCGATGTAGTTCTGGTCGCCCGGAACGTCTTCCTTCTTGATCTCGTACTTGCCTGCGTACTTCTCATTGAATTCCTTAATCAGTTCATCGCATACCGGAGCGGACGTATTCGTGCCGCACTGGAACGTCGGATAGTTGATGGTGATCACACCGGAGTTGTCACCGCTCTGTGCAGAATCATCCTTCTTGCTGCCGCAGCCGGTCAGTGCACCAGTCAGCAGCGCGCCTGCCATCAGCAGGGAGAGGATACGCTTTGTTTTCATGTGGGGTTCCTCCTCTTTCTCTCCGTGCGGCATTTGTCTCATTCAAATACCGCTCTGTGTTTTGTTGTATTCATTATACCCGAGGAACAGTCTGCCCTCAATGCAGTAAACCGTTCAAAACATATGACGATTTTGCTTTTCGTTCACACGCTCTGCACTCCTCTTTGAAAACATAGGATTATTTTGCGCCAAAACAGGATATTTTTTTCTAATGTCGCTTCTCCCCCTCCGGATGGTACACAAAGCGGTCGAATTGTGGTATATTTAGGGTAACTCCGCAGCTCCATTGTATGGTGCTGCCCTTGTATAGTTCGCAGAATCTCCCGTGAGGTGTATTGTATGGCAAAACGCAAGATCTCTCTTATCGGGCTGGTCGTTGTGATGATATGTGTTCTGGTATTCGCACCTGTTGTCACCGCCGGCATCTATTTTATCCATACCGTATCCGGTCAGCTGCAGCATACCGCCAGTGAGACGGTTTCCATGTATCTGAACGAATTCACTGACCGCACCGACCGCATGATGGAGACCCTGCGGGATGGTGTGTACTACCTGACCTCGGACAGCGCCGCCCAGCAGATGATGAGCAGCAGCGAGCCGCTCACCCAGATCCAGATTCTCCAGCTGGAGCAGAATTTCAGCCGCGCATTCTCGCTCGGCGATTCGCTCAACCCCGATGTGGTCAGCGCCATCTACCTGATCAAAAACGACCAAT
>ENA-OQHL01001817-OQHL01001817.1-human-gut-metagenome-genome-assembly--contig:-NODE-1817-length-10004-cov-2.401438_pt1 | contig 10004 bp, 9 predicted proteins | sample MGYA00242565_ERZ504723 | MGnify/ENA primary metagenome ERZ504723 (study PRJEB26092, sample SAMD00036211) | human gut metagenome | host: Homo sapiens | study: EMG produced TPA metagenomics assembly of...
GTTTTCTGAATAACATGCGGATGATTTCCTATTAACATATCAGCACCATGTTCTAAAACAAAATCAGCCATAAACCTACTATAGGTTCCCGGAGTTTCATTAAATTGTCCCCCAATATGCGAACATACGATCACATAATCAGCTTTTTCTCTTGCGGTTTTCAGATCTTCTGCCAATAATCCTAAATATTTATTATCAGTATCACCATCCATGATAACATCTACCCTCGGCTTTAAGAATACTTTTCCCCGCCGAAGTTGCATTCTTGCCACAACCCTATTTATTCTTCTCCGATATCTTGCTTTAATAAACCTAAAAAAAATTCTTTTAGCCCATTTTCTTTTACCAACAAGAATAAATTCACTTTGCTCTTTAAGCAAATTCACATGGAAATCATTTCGATCATCTAGAGCAATTCCCGTATTTGACGAATTTGTCGAATAGGTATTCGATATTAGTGCTATTACAATATGATTCAAATATAAATACAGAATTCGTTTTGAAGCGTTCTCATATGTAAAAGTACCCGTATGTAAAACCTTATTTCTATCTAATTCTTTAATTGTACGAACAAGGCCTTCAATCCCTTGGTCTAAACAATGATTATTAGCAGTCGTAACACAATTGACACCTCCCTTCACCATTGCTTGGATCAATTCATCTGGAGAGTTACATAACAGATACTGATTCTGGAACCCATTCTTATCACCCGCACATACGGTCTCAAAATTACCTACCACATAATCAGATTCCTCAAACAATTTTTTAACTTTACCAAAGACAGGGGAAAAATCATAAGCATCTGTATTCCTATCATATGCAGCATTCAGCAAAGGCCTATCACTAGTAATATCCCCGATAAAAGTAATTTTTTTTCATGATCGATTCTGATTATTCCTTACAACTCTCTATCTCAAATAACAAAGGCTCATACAATGGCCATTTTCCAACCTGATCCTCTATTTGTGTCACATCTGGATCAGCCCCAGGATTTCCTTCTATCAGAACGATTTCTCCACTGCTTTTTATTGTTACATCCCACCCTACGTATCTGACTTCAGGATGAACCCTTGCTGCTTTCTTTACCATATCTACAACTTCAAACCATCTTGGAATTTGAAATCCCACAATAGGTTTTCTTGAATCCGGATGTATTGTATATCGATTCCATTTACGATCTACCCCTGTTGTATTAACAATACCTGTTTCGACATCTATTAACGAGGCTATCCCATCATGATGAAAATTGTCGGCAAAATTTTCCCTTTCTACTTAACCTTAAAACCGCAGCCATAATTCTAACTGAATCATCCGCACAAATCAGTGTCACAACACGAATCGTATTCACCGCAGTATTATTAAAAGCAGCCAACTCGCAATCTTGCTCTAGTACTTCTTCTAATAAAATCTTGTTTTTCTTACACGTATCATAGAAACGATCCAAATCACTCACATTAGCCAAATGAATAATATCAATCCCCTTTCCAAACATTCCATCAGGAGATTTGCAGAAAAGTGTTGAATTTCTTTTACAAAAAGAATAAAACTCTTCTTTTGAACAAACCTTTGTATCAAGCCAATCTCGACCTAAATAGTCTTTAAACTCTTGATTAAACAATGGTTTCTGATCAAAAAATATTCTTGATTTTGGATCATTACATATTTTTATAATTTTCAACAACTTACCATGTGTAATAAATTGATCCCTCTCGATTCTTCTTTTAAAATAAAACGATACTGAACATAGTCTATTAATTCTATGTTATATTTTATTTTTTCCCACAAAAAATCAAAGACTATATAAATTCGTTCTAAAACATTTGCATTAGGAAGAATCTCTTTATCAATATCACGAAACAAACGAATAAATTTCTGCAAAATACTTTCTTTCATAATTCTTTTTAGAATCAGCAGTCCATCAGTATTTTCTGAATATTTTCCTCACCCAACTTCTCCGGAGTCCTACCTTCCGCACGAAGATCACGTCCTAAAGCCGCACTAGCTATTTCGATAAGACTTGAAACAATAGGAGTTGCGACATCTAACGACTTTCCTAAAGCCTCTAACATCACTAACCCCTGCGGTACATCCTCTGAAATATATCTGGAATCCACTTGGGTCGGTCCTTTCGCACGGGTATCCATTTCCGCATAATCCAAGAAAACCTCTTTAGCGTCCTTATTATCATCTAATGAATTTCGGTATTTACAAGCCTCCACATAACTTAGCCTTGAAAAACCTAGTTTCTCCAGAACATTCATCTTTTCCGCATCCATCGCCTCTAAGATTCTCCAGGTAGCAGGGTTGTCCCTGGTATATGCCTCATGATACATGCAAAAATCACCATGTGATTTCTCTATACGCGGTATGCTCATAACAGAACCTACTGTATGCACTACTAAGTTTGGATTATGAAGAGCCGCTTCTACCACAGAATCCAAATAAACAAATCGTTCTTGTAATTTATCCAATTTTTCTATCGCTTCCTCTTTTCTTGATGAAGGATAAATACCAATCGGATTCCTTACATTTCGAAACCCTACCTTAAATTGCCCCGGTTCCATAACACGACCGTCTATAAAAGAGCTTTGAGCTTCCGCTACAATGATAGGTTTATCTTGGCAATATTTAAGAACATATGCGGTAGACAAATATCCCGGATTGATCAAAAGTATTTGATCTTTTTGTAGATATGGTGCTATCTTTTCTATTAATTGCTCATGATAATTCGTTTGAATATATATGATAACGATTTCAGCGTCTTGCAGCTCCTCTAGGTCTCTTGTAACTCGATGAATATACGCAGTAGAAACTTTGCCAAACTCATTTAAAGTCATTTCTCCTTTATGTGATTGCATATACTCAAAATTATCATCATGCATCGCATGAGATGTCTTGATCAAAGTAACTTCATGTCCTTTCAATGTTAAATCAGCCGCAACTGCACACCCTGCGTTACCAGCTCCTAAAATAGCAATTTTCATTTTTAATTCTCCTTGCCTAAATTATTATATATCTATTTAATTCTGCGCATATTCCAAAGTCTTCTTCACAAAGACCTCCTCCAACACACGTTCTGTCAAATCTCCGAATGTGGGGCCACAAGTGATCTGATTGGAACCCGGGCAAACATTATATTCAATGAAAACCGGTTCCCCTTTCACATTCACAGAAAAATCCCAACCGATTAGTTTGAAATGGGCCAATTTCAAATGTTGCTCTTTTATCATAGCTATGATTTTATCATAAGAAGGTACTATAACATCCGCAAAACGAATACCGTGTTGATTTTCTGTAACCCACTCGGCTTTTCGATTAACACCTTTCTCGGTCAACCGCCCATTAGCTTGAATCGGACAGGCGAATCCACCCGCACCAATATTATCGACCTTATGTCCACTTGCCCCCATTCGTAAAATAGAGGATAAAATATAGATCGTACCTTCAAATAAGAACGACACAACACGAATCGTATTTAATGAAGAAGGATTCAACGCAGCCAGTACCGCATGCTGCTTAACTGCCTCTTGAACAATAAAGTTCGCCTTTAAACCATCTATAGCTGATATTAATGATTTTTGATCCAAGTCCTGTGAGTCAAAGAAACTAATCAATCTACCTTCTCCACTATCTATTGAGGGCTTAATCAAAAACTCTCCTTGATACACCATACATTTCTCTATAGCCTGTTCTTTAGTGATTATACACATATGCGCATCATAAAAGATTCCGGCCATATTTTTCACAATGGTCTCAGGTCTAACTAAATCCTTGAAAAAAACATCATGTAAACATTTGTCCTCACCAAAACGACGGAACTGTGAATTACTGAAATAAGGGACTATAACCCCATACCATAAATCATCCGGGATATAGCGCGGATCCGGCTCATGAGTTCGATCCCAAAAGATCTGATACCACATTTTATCTGGTCTCAATCCATATTTCTTCCAAAAAGGAATCACAATCTCATTATACTCTTTCGTGCATTTGCATCCGCCATTCATTCGCTTTAAACGAAGCTTAGCCTTTTTACGATACTCATATTTCCGATAAAAAGATTCAGCCTTGAAATTCAGATCATCCCATTTTTTACGTACACCACTTCTCATATTCTATCCATTCTATCGAATCAAAACTTCATTATATTTCATCATATAAATATCCTCCGAATAATTTCCAATATTCACCGGATTAGTCTTTCCGGACAAATTATTAACAATCAAATCCATATGATTACAACCACATTCATAAGCATGAGGATACCCTCCTCCAAAACGAGGATTCACTTCTGATATATAATAATCACCTCCGATCTCGAAAATATCAATATCTATTTGCCCCCGATATCCAGCCTCTTTCACAAATCTGTTGATCAAACAAAATAGCTTTTCATCTTTAAAAGAAACCGCTTTATCTGTTTCTCCTGCCCGCATAACGATTTTCCTTTTCGTGAAAATAGAAACGACCTCACCACTCAACATATCAATATATACATCCGCTCCTATTTCCTGACCGTCTAAAAATTCTTGGATCATTAGGTTATCCGCATGGGCAAAAAGCAACTCGATAGTCTCTTTATCATTCACTTTACTTATAGCGAGAGAAGCGCTACCTCTGACAGGTTTTACAAATACCGGATAAGAGATTTTTCCCAACTCGATATCCTTAAAAAAAACAGACTTATCGGTATAACTTTTAGCGGTCTTATAACCATGCGTTGTTAGCCATTCATACATTTGTATCTTATCTAGGCTCATCTCACATAATTCATAACTAGATCCTATCACCTTGACACTTAATGCCGCAAATTCTTTTTCGTGCTTGGCTAACAGACTCAATTCAGGATCTATTAAACTTAATATGGCTGTTATCTTCTCTTTTCTACAAATATCAAAAATAACCTCCATATAATCCGAAGCCATCATCCGAGGTACTTGGTAATATTTATCAGCTTCATATATTGCCGGAGCGATATTACTCATATCTGTAGCGATAACAGAGCCTAAACGATTACCCTCTTGATCCGTCAACGCCTTTTTAAGATATTGGACTATCTTATTCCTCGTCCCTACACTTAAGATTAATATATTGATTTCCATTTCTAAATTATATTTTCTAATCTCATCAAATCATCAAAAAATAAAGGGGTTCCACCCGTATGAATAAATAGGATATTTTCTCCTGTCACATTATTTTCTTGTATATATCTTATCATTCCGGTATATGCTTTCGCTGTATAAGTAGAGTCCATTGGTATTCCAAAATTCACTAAGACGCTATTAATCGTATAATCTATATCCTTGGATTTTGTTCCATATCCTAAACCGACATAATCATCAACAAAAACTATTTCACTTTCTAATTGGATCTTTGATAGATATATCCCTTTACTCGCTAAATATTCATACGAGCTATCCAATACCACTTGTTTTCCCCGAGGATTTTTCCGAGCGATACTAATACCTATAATCTTTCGTTTATCTTGACTCATCAATTGTCCGCAAACCAATCCTGCTTGCGTTGTACCCGTACCTGACGCTAGAAAGATAAGACCAAAATGAATTTTACACTCATGCTCATATACTGCGATTTCCTTATAGCAATCCACATAAGCCTGCGTTCCTAGATTACCATGCCCGCCACCCGCAATAAAATAAGGCTTCTTTCCTTCCTCTTTCAATGTAGCCAACAATCTCTCGATGGTGTCATGGACCTCATTGACAGGAGTAATCATAAAATGAGAGCCGAATAACTCCATCATCTTACTATTGAATGTAGGCAAAGAAGATTCTTTTGGAGCGACAATATAACAAGGCAATTTCCTTGAAGCTGCCATATTTGAAACGATTCGGCAATGGTTGGAGCTACCACTTCCATACGTAACTACACAATCAAATCCCCCTTGATCTATTTCTTTAAAGAAGTTCATGGCTTTTCTTGCCTTATTCCCACCAAAAGAGATAGGGATCAGATCATCACGTTTTATATAGATATTATTTTTATTGGAATCACTAAACAAAAAGTATAAAGGAGTCATATCTATTTCCCTTTACTATTTTCACGAAATTCAGAAGCTGTAATGCTATAATAGAATCTATCTACTAAGGTTCCTCTGTTAACCGCAGAGTTTTTATCTAAACGATGCTTCACAAAACCACATTTCTCAAATAATTTCTGAGCTGGTATATTGTCTACTTCCGTATATAAATAGACTTCTAGCAAATCCAATTCATCAAAAGCATATTTCAACAATAAGATACTAGCATCTCGCGCTATACCTTTTCCTCTATACCGACTTTCTCCTAACGTAATATAATATTCGGCCCGTCCATCTACGATAGATAATAAACCTATTACACCCACAGGATTTCTATCATATTCAATGATGGCATCATAGCGATCTGCTCGATCCTTATTCTTATGAAACCAAGCCCGAGTCTTATCCTCGTCCAAAGGAAGTTCGTAATGCAGGAACTTATTATTCTCACAATCGTTTATCCATCGGACCTTATTCAATATATCATTTTCCGTAAAAGGTCGGATATTTACATTTCCAAATTTCATTTTACACCATTTAAATCCAGCCTATTTTTACGGGAGACATCCAATCTTCCCGCAGGAATTTGTTTCCCGACCAACACATCCGACCTTTTTACTACTTTTAGAACCGTACGTAAAATGATTTTACAATCTAAAAACAATGAACAATGATCTACATAATAAACATCCTGTTGCAAACGTTCGTCCCACCCGGTAGCGTTTCGTCCGTTAATCTGTGCCCACCCAGTCAATCCCGGTCTCTGTTCATGACGACGCAATTCCTCTTTTGTATAATATGGAAGATATTCAACCAAAAGGGGTCTTGGCCCTACAACACTCATATCTCCCTTTAATATATTGAAAATCTCAGGTAACTCATCCAGGCTTGTTGAGCGAAGAATACGACCGAATTTGGGTAAACGTTCGTCATCAGGTAGAGGATTTCCTTCTTTATCACATTTATCAATCATAGACCTAAATTTGTATAACTTAAAAACCTTTCCTTTTTTTCCGGGTCTGTCTTGAGTGAATAAAATTGGAGAGCCTAATCTAATTTTTACTAAAAAAGCAACTAATACAAGTAACCACCAAAATAGAACAAGAAACAAAAATGAACATAAAATGTCCATTACTCTCTTTATATATTGTTTATAGAAATTCTTCAAGTCCATTAAAATCACTATTAATCACCTATAAAAACATCTCCGAACAATCTCTATCACCACCTCTTGCTGCTCCACCGTCATCTTGTTATCCGAAGGCAGGCACAAACCTCTATGAAAAATATCCATGCCTACATCCAACGGCTTGCCATCCTTTCCACGGACACTACCACTTATGTACGCATTTGTCTTCGCCCGGCCGTTACCTTCCCGGGTAACAAATCCATTCATCCGATAAATAGGTTGCATGTGCATGGGCTTCCAGACAGGACGGCCCTCCGCATTATATTGGGCAAGTTTTTCCAAGATCTCAGTCGGACAACTTTTTCCGGATTCACTGATATATAAAGCATCGCACTCCCCGCATACTTGCTTACACATAGCATCCTCGTCAATCAATAGGCAAGACAGCCAATAATTGGGTTCGGAATGCCTCGCATCAAACGGATTCATGGTTACCGGAAGATCCTTAAATCCCGATTTATATCCTTCATAAATAGCCTTCTTTTGAGCGATATGTTCCTCCAGATAAGGGAATTGACCTCTTACCACTCCCGCTATCACGTTACTCATGCGATAATTATATCCCAGTTCCTCATGTTGATACCAAGGGGCATTCTCTCGGGATTGGGTAGACCATTTACGTACTTTGTTCGCTGCCTCCAAATCATCCGTCAATAACATTCCCCCAGAAGATCCCGTGATAATTTTATTGCCATTAAATGAAATAGCGTTGTAATGACCAAAAGTTCCGGTTTGTACACCTTTATAAGAGGCACCCAACGATTCCGCCGCATCCTCTATGATAATAGCATCATGCCTCTGACAAATAGCCCGGATTTCATCGATCTTGCCCGGTGTCCCATAGAGATGAGCGACCACAACGACCTTCACTTCCGGATAAATTTCGAAGGCTTTCTCTAACGCAATCGGATCCATATTCCAAGTATCATATTCCGTGTCGATAAACACGGGTACTCCACCCTCGTAGACAACCGGATTTACCGTAGCGTCAAAGGTCATATCCGAACAAAAGACCTTATCACCGGGTTTTACCCCGGCCAACCGAACCGCCATATGCAAAGCGGCTGTCCCAGCTGACAATGCAACCGCATACTGACAACCAATCTTCTCACAAGCCAGACGTTCTACCTCATTAATATTCTTGCCCACGGTAGACATCCAATTACTCTCATATGCCTCTATTATATATTTGATTTCATCTCCATGCATCGTAGGAGAACTCAGCCATATTTTAGAAGCAAACGGTGTTATTTGTTTTAATTTGAAGTCTTGATCCTCTCTCTTCATATCCAGTTATTTTCTTTTCTTATTCTCTGCCTCAAAACCATACCCATAGCCGTATCCATAACCATAATGTTTACCATAGCCATAACCATATTTCTTACCATAACCGTAACCATAGGTGTTCTTACGTTTACTCAGGTCGATTCCATTGATCACTACCGCCAACTTGTCAAATTTATGCTCGTCCCTAAGAACATTAATGTAGCAGAAAGCGGCTTTCGGGGTCACGTCCGCACGGCAGACATAAACACACATGTCGGCCACACGGCTTATTATGGCCGTATCAGTTACCATACCGATCGGGGCTGTATCCAGCAACACGTAGTCATAACGGGATTTCAATTGCTCTATCGCCTTCTCCAAGGTATCACGGGCTACCAGTTCCGTCGGGTTCGGGGGAATCGTTCCTCCTAAAAGGATATCCAGGTTCGGACTGATGCCGGAAGGCTGCACAAGATCAAAAAGATCCTTATCCTCCGGATCCATCAGATAATTAGATATTCCTTCCTGCCTTTTCGATAAATCGAAGACCTTATTCAAGCCCGGCTTACGGATGTCCATACCAACCACTACCACCTTCTTTCCCAAATAAGCCAAGCTGACAGCGAGATTTCCGGTCACGAAAGACTTACCTTCTCCGGGCTGCGTAGAAGAAAAAAGTATGACCTTTTGATCTTTCCGGAGCATAAAGAGCAGATTGGTCCGCAAACCTCGGAAGGTCTCCTCCATCATGTCGTTCTTATTCTCGCGTACCACGATCGCTCCCTTATCGGAGGATTTATGACCACACAAGGGCAATTCGCCCAAAATCGGAACATTCGTCAATTGCTCCACATCGCCACGATTCTCGATCTTATATTTCAATAATTCCACGACAAAGATGATTCCCACCGGAATAAACAGGCCCACCACAAACGCAGCCAATAAAAACACGAGCTTCTTGGGAGCCACAGGATCCTTCCCGGGTAATGGTCCTCTACATACAGACCATACTATGCTGCTGGCTGGCCGCAATGTGATCGCATTTTCCTCCCGCTTCTGCAACAGCATGATATATAAAGTCGCCTTGATTTCTTGCTGGCGAGAAATAGTCATGAACTCTTTCTCTTGCTTTGGAGCATCACTAATCCGGACTCTCAAATTTACTAGCCTGACGCTCAATATCTTCTGGGCGATTTGTAGTCCTCGCAAGACACTATTCACGGTTGTCTCGACATTGCGTCTCATCGCCTCAACGCCGGTGTTCATGTTTATCACCGCCGGGTTATTTTCCGAAGAGGTACGTAATAAACGTTTACGCTCGATGATCATCGTGTTATATTGTTCAATCACCCTAGTGAGGTTTTGATCCTGTAACCCTACGTTTGCAGGAATTACCTCTTCCTTGTTGACCGGATCGTTGATATAGGTACGCAGAAATTGAACCAAGCTGATCTGTGTAGCGTTCTCCGTACGTTGCCTGCTCATACTTGGAACTCTCTTGTAAGGCTA